>Ga0307428_1000298_pt1 | contig 36252 bp, 31 predicted proteins | sample SalMarWE160240MG_FD_202161 | JGI IMG/M metagenome (GOLD analysis project Ga0307428, IMG submission 202161) | Salt marsh sediment microbial communities from the Plum Island Ecosystem LTER, Massachusetts, United States - WE1603-240 | ecosystem: Environmental > Aquatic > Marine > Intertidal zone >...
CAGCTGAGCGGACCAATCTCACATTTCTAACGACAAACGGCGGAAAGCCGTTCTCGTCTGCCGGCTTTGGCAATATCTTTCGCGAGTGGTGCGAACAGGCTGGAATCCCACAAGGCTACAGCGCGCATGGACTGCGCAAGGCGGCGTGCAGGCGGCTCGCTGAGGCCGGATGTACCGAAAAGCAAATTGCGGCCATCAGCGGCCACGCCAGCCTGTCTGAGGTACAACGCTACACGAAGGCGGCCGATCAAGAGCGGCTCGCGCGTGCAGCGATGCAGCTCGCCTATCCGGTGAGCGAAACAGGAACACGAATTGGCAAACCGAAGTGACGGTTTGCCAAAAAAAGGAAAAAATCCTTGCAGATCAATGGCCGGAATATCGTCTTGGTGAGCGCGCTGGGACTCGAACCCAGGACCTACTGATTAAAAGTCAGTTGCTCTACCGCCTGAGCTACGCGCTCTCACGAGGGGTTGTTAGGGGCGTGGGCTTGCCCGGTCAATAGGCAGAACCCGCATTATCCTTGAACTCGCACAAGGCGCGCGGCATTTGCTACACTGGGCCTTTGTTTCATGTGAGCCCGGAGCCAGACCCATGCCGATCGTCAACCGCATCGCCGACTTGACTGGCGAAATCGCCGAATGGCGGCACGATCTGCATGCCCATCCCGAGCTGCTCTACGACGTCAAACGCACGGCGGGAACCGTGGCCGACAAGCTGAAAAGCTTCGGTTGCGACGAGGTGGTGAGCGGGATCGGCCGCACCGGCGTGGTCGGCGTCATCCGCGGCCGCAAAGGGTCGTCGAACAAGGCCATCGGCCTGCGCGCCGACATGGACGCGCTGCCGATCGAGGAGGCGACCGGCTTGCCGTACAAGTCGACGGTGCCGGGCAAAATGCACGCCTGCGGCCACGACGGGCACACCGCCATGCTCCTGGGCGCGGCGCGCTATCTTGCCGAGACGCGTAATTTCGACGGCACCGCGGTGGTGATCTTTCAGCCGGCTGAAGAGGGCGGCGCCGGCGGCAAGGCCATGGTCGATGACGGGTTGATGGAGAAATTCAACATTGGCGAAGTCTACGGCATGCATAATTTTCCCGGCCTGCCGGTCGGGCAGTTCGCGCTGCGGCCGGGGCCGATCATGGCAGCGGCCGACTATTTGCAGATTGACATCGAAGGCAAGGGCGGCCACGCCGCGCGTCCGCATCTGAGTGTGGATGCCGTGTTGGTCGGCGCGCAGATCATCAATAATCTTCAGTCGATCGTGTCGCGCAATGTCGATCCGCTGGAGTCGGCGGTGGTGTCGGTCTGCGTGTTCCACGCCGGCAATGCTGACAACGTCATCCCGCAGACCGCGCAATTGCGCGGCACCGCGCGCAGTCTGACGCCGAAGGTGCAGGAACTTCTGGAAAAACGCGTGCCGGAGATCGTGGAGGGTACCGCCAAGCTCTATGGCGCGAAAGCAACGGTGAAATACCGGCGCGGCTATCCGGTGCTGAAGAACCACCCCGCGCAAACCGATTTCGCCGCGGCGGTCGCCGGCCAGATCGCCGGCCAGGACAGGGTCAACCCCGACATGGCACCGGTCATGGGCGCGGAGGACTTTTCCTTCATGCTGAACGCGCGGCCAGGCGCCTTCATCTTCGTCGGCAACGGCGACAGCGCCGGCCTGCATCATCCGGCTTACAATTTCAATGACGAGGCGATCCCGTTCGGGACGTCTTATTGGGTAAAGCTGGTGGAGACGGCGCTGGCGGCTTGAACTATTGCACGGTCTCGCGCTCGGCCGCCGGCGCCGGCGTGCGCTGCGGCCGTCGGGCGATAAGCTCGCCGACGCGCGCCTCCAGCGCCTGCCAGGTGGCGAAATCGTTGAGCGATGTACGCTCGACCGCCGCCAGCGCAACCGCGGCGACAAAGGGCAGGCTCTGTACCAGCAGCACCATGGCGAAGATATCGATCTCGCGCACGTGCCTGAGGTTGGTGACGTAAAGCGTGATCGCGCCGAGGATCAGCAGGCCCGCCAGCACCGCTTCCCAGAAGGCGTGGAAATCAGCGCTCTTGCGCAGCCCGCCCTTGGACGTGCGCACGAAGGGCAGATGATCCTTGATCAGGCCGAAGGAGACCGCACGAGCCACCGTCCACTGCACCGACATGGCGGCGAACACTGAGCCTAGCAGTTGGCCATGGCCGGCGCGCACGCGCAGCCGGTAAAGCGTGAGGAAATGCAGCAGCGACACCATGAAGGCGGCGATGATCGGAATGGTGAGAATGCGGTCCGGCACGGCGATGTCGAGGAAGGCGACGGCCGGCACCCAGATCAGATTGAGGATGGCGACGCCGACGCCGAGGCTTTCGGCGCCGAGCCAATTGAGCCAGCCGAGCGCGAATTCGCGCTTCTGCTCGCGCGTCAACCGGCTGGCGCCCGGCAGGAAGCGGCGCCAGTGCTTCTTCAAGATCTGGAATCCGCCATAGGCCCAGCGGTGGCGTTGTTTCTTGTAGGCCTCGAAAGAGTCGGGCAACAGGCCGTGGCCGTAGCGGTGGTTGGTGTAGTGCGCGTGCCAGCCGAGCTCAAGCAGCGTGAGGCCGAGATCGGTGTCCTCGCAGATGGTGTCGCTCGACCAGCCGCCAGCGACGTCGAGTGCGGCGCGGCGGATCAGGCACATGGTGCCGTGCACGATGATGGCGTTGGCCTCGTTTCGCTGCACCATGCCGATGTCGAAGAAGCCGGCATATTCGCCGTTCATGGCGTGATGCGTCAGGCTGCGCGCGCCGTCGCGGTGATCCTGCGGCGCCTGCACCAGCGCGACCGCCGGGTCGCGGAATTGCGGCACCAGGTCCTTGAGCCAGTCGGGATGCACGACGTAGTCGGCATCGATGACGCCGATCACCTCGGCGTCGGGCGCAGTATGCGCCTGTGCCAGCCGCAGCGCGCCGGCCTTGAAGCCGATGATGTTGTCAGCACGCACGAACTTGAAGCGCTCGCCGAGCGCGCGGCAATGCTCCTCGACCGGCAGCCAGAATGCCGGGTCAGGCGTGTTGTTAATCACCACCACGCATTCGTAGTGCGGGTAATCGAGGCGCGCGACGGCGTCGAGCGTTTGCTTCAGCATCTCCGGCGGCTCGCGATGGGCCGGAATATGGATCGATACTTTCGGTGCGGTCTCACCCGGCACCAGCGTTGGCGCCTCGATCAGCCGTCGCGGCTTGCGGCCGAAGGCGATGGTCGCGATCTCCTCGACACGCGCCATTGCGATCACGATCAGTGGCACCAGCAATAGCGTGCCGAGGCCAAGCGCGAAGGCCGCGCCCGGGACGAAATAGTGGCCGTTCCAGAACGCGAACACCGCGGCGAACCAGGCGCCAACCACATTGGCGCCGCCGGCGAGCAGTGTCGCCTGCGACAGCGTTGCCGTGGTCATGGTTATGATCGGCAGCGACAGCAGCACGCTCACCAACAGCGCGATGCCTGCAAGCCGCCAGTGATCAGGATCGGTGATCGGGCCGGTCCAGGTGAATTTCTCGTGGCGTGACGCGTCGAACAGGCCCCAATACGGGCCGACGCCGCCTTCGAAAGTCTTCCATGGCTGATCGATCGCTTCGACGACGTTGTAGTCGATGCCGTAGGCGCGCGCGCGCGATACGAAGTCGCGCAGCACGGCGGCCTGCTCGAGCCGGCCGGGATAGGCAGCTTTAAGATTGTAGCCCGCGCTCGGCCAACCAAACTCGGCGATCACAATGCGTTTGCCGGGATAGGCCTCGCGCAGCTTGTGGTAGATTAGAATTGCCTGGTCGACGCCCTGCTGGTCGGAGAAGCCTTCCCAATAGGGCAGCACGTGAGCGGCAATGTAATCGACTGCCGAAACCAGTTCGGGATGCTCGATCCAGATGTTCCAGATTTCGCCGGTGGAGACCGGCACGCTGGTTGCGCGTTTGACCCGCTGAATTTTCTTGATCAGATCGAGGACGGTCTGGTCGCGGCGGTAGATGGTTTCGTTGCCGACGATTACGCTCTTGACGTTGCTAAAGCGTTTAGTGAGCGCGATAGCGGAAGAAATTTCCCGCTCGTTGCGCTCGGCGTGCTTGTCGATCCAAGCGCCGACCGTGACTCGCAGGCCGAACTCTTGGGCGATGCTGGGCACCAGGTCGACGCCGCCGGTCGACGAATAAAGGCGGATCGAGCGGGTCAGGGGCGCCAGCAACGTAAGGTCGGATCGAATCTGTTCGGCGGTGGCAACGCCGCCGTCGTCCGCATTGGTGGAGCTGGCAAAGGGCGCGTAGGAAACGCTGGCGAGCTGGCCTTCGACGTCGGGCGCGGTCAGGCTTTTCTGCCCGAGCGCCCATAGTCCAGCCTGCACGCACACCACAAGGGCGACGACGGAAGCGACGATGCGCATTCTCTTAAGACCAAGCGGGGCAGGAGTGCAGACCCTCGAACCCGTCCCCTATGCTCAACCGAAAGTCGTTCTGCACGATTGCACTGTACCCCGGCATCAGGCGCTCCAACAGGTAAAGGCAGGTCATGGCAAATCCTAGGCAGACTAGGAACGCTGCCAGAATATTTTTTCGCAGGAAAGAAACGCGCTCAGCGTTGGGCGGTTCCGGCCGATTTTGCATCAGGCTTCGCGGCCGTTGCCGGCGTCGGCGGCAGGCCTGGATTGAGCCAGCAGGCGTGGACCCGGCCATTCAGGGTTTCCTGGGCCTTGGGGTCGATATTGCCTTGCCGGACCAGGCAGCGGAACGTGGCCTGGATATGCCCGCTGGGGCAGCCAAACCGGTCGTACAGATCGAGGTGGCGCAAGGCGGTGTCGAGGTCGTCACGCCAGAGCAGGCTGACCACCCGGCGGCCCAGCCAGACGCATTCCGGATTGCCGGCGGGCCCCGTGATCGCCCGCGCCGCCGCGGCGATCTCGTCAATCTTCTTTTGGCCTTCCTTGGCGTTTTCGGCAGCCGGCTTCTTTTCCGGCGGCTTGCCGCTGCCGCTGCCTTGGGCGAACGCGGCACCCGCGTTCAGGCAGAAAATGGCCACGCAAAACACCGTGCAGATTTGACGCCACGATGACATTTACGGCTTTTCCCGCAGTTTTTTGGTTGATCTGCCCTGTCCGATTTCCCTATCGATGTGGAACGCGAATTGGTCACTAATGCGGCGTTGGTCGTCCGCCGCAAGGCAATGTTCTGATTGAATAATTGGAACTCCCACTTGGTCTGAGGCTTGGGCGTTTTGGACGCAAGTCCGGGCGGCGAAACTTGACGTTACCCGCGGCTTTTGTCCAGCGCTACGGCCGCGCCGGGCAAGGGAGGCGCGCTTGGCATCCGCCAGCCTGCACGATAAGCCGGGCCGGGCGTCCTGCCGCCGAAATGCCGAAATGGGTCAAATTGATGCGCCTTGGTCTCACCTGCCTCGCCGTGTCGACGCTGGTTATCGCCGCCATCTGGGCTTGGCTCGGCACCCCAGTACCCATGCCGCGGTCCCCATTGGCGGCCGGTGAAAAGCTCTATTGCCTGTCCTACGCGCCTTTCCGGGGTAACCAAACCCCGTTCGATCCGACCACCATCATTCCCGCCGCCCAGATTGAGCAGGATTTGACCCAGCTTGCCCGGGTGACCGACTGCGTTCGCATCTACGCTGCCGACCAGGGGCTGCAAGAGGTCGCCCCGATCGCCGCCAAACTCGGCCTCAAGGTGCTGCAGGGGTTCTGGCTGTCGAAAGATTCTGTAAATAACCGGGTGCAGATCGAAAACGCAGTCCAGCTCGCCAACCGCTATCCCGGCACAATCCGCGCGCTGGTTGTCGGCAACGAGGTTCTGCTGCGCGGTGATATGGCGGTGAACGACCTGGCCGACACCATGCGCGCGGTGAAGGCGCGGGTGAAGGTGCCGGTCACTTACGCCGATGTGTGGGAATATTGGCTGCGCTACCCACTGCTCGCCACGGTGGCTGATTTCGTCACCATTCATATCCTGCCCTATTGGGAGGATTTCCCAATTGCGGCCGAACAGGCGGCCGTGCATGTGGGCGCGATCCGCCGCCGGATGGCCAATGCCTTTCCGGGCAAGGAGGTGTTGATCGGCGAGGTGGGTTGGCCGAGCGCCGGGCGCATGCGCGAAGGCGCGTTGCCGTCGCTTGGCAACCAGGCGCGCGTCATCCAGGACGTACTGGCGCTGGCCGCGCGCGAAAATTTCCACGTCAACGTGATCGAGGCCTATGACCAACCCTGGAAGCGGGCGCTGGAAGGCACGGTTGGCGGCCACTGGGGGCTGATTAGCGACGGCGCGCGCCGGCTCAAATTTTCCTGGGGCGCAGCGGTATCCAATCATCCATGGTGGCGCTGGCAGGCGGCGGGCGGTATCGCCTTCGCGGCGCTGATATTCGGCGTATGCTTTGCCGCCGCTCGCGGACACGCCCCGACGCCTGCGCGCTGGCTGGCGGTGACGGGCAATGCGGTTGCCGGCGGCACGTTGATAGGCTGGACCATCGAAAACGTGCCGCTGGAAAGTCTTGGTGTCGTCGGCTGGCTGCGTTCGCTGGCGCTCGCCGCCGTAGCATTCTTGAGCGTGCCGCTGGTCAGCGCCGCGCTCATGGGCAGCACGCCGATCTCGCGCTTCTCCAGCATCATCGGCCCGGCCGCGCTGCGCACCCGCGATAAGCTTGCGCTAGCCTTGGGCGCGGTATTGATCGTAACCATGCTACTGGCAGTGCTGACAGCACTCGGCCTGGTGTTCGATCCGCGCTACAAAGATTTTCCCTTTGCGCCGCTGACGGCGGCGACCGTTCCGTTCCTGCTGCACACGTTGGTCATGCCGCGCCCGCAAGGGCACCGCGGCGCGTCCGAAACGCTGTCAGGCGTACTGCTGGCGCTATCGGTGCCATATGTCCTGCTCAATGAAGGCTTCGCCAACTGGCAGTCGCTTTGGCTTTGCGCGGCCTTAGCTGCACTCGCCGTCAGTCTGGCGCAGGTGCGCGCCGCGCAAAGCTGAGCAGCAGCAGCCCGACCGCAACCGACGAAAGCCCGACATTATAGAGCACGACGCCGAAACAGGCAGTGGCAAGCGCGGCCGCGAACAGGACGAGCGACGGCCGCAGCAAATTGAGCGCCGCAAGGGCAAGCGCGGTCCAGCCGAACACCGAATGGGAAAACAGCAGGTATGCGATATGGCGCGTGAAGCACAGCCAGGTGTCGAGCCCGGCCAAGCAGGCCAGCCCGACGGACGATTGCTCGAGCGCAAGATAACGCAGATAGAGCGCGTAGCCGATCGAACAGAAGCCCACGATCAGCAACCAATTAGTTGCGCGCGCGCTCGGCAGGAACAGTTTCATGCAGGCTCCGGAAATGGCGTAACGCATTATGGCGACGCGCGGGCGCGCCTACAATCGGCGGCGTTAGAGCGGCGCGCCGGTGAATTTGACCGGTTGGCAGGTCGCATGCGCGGCGATCATATGCGCGCACAGTTGTGCCGCGGCGGTGTAGGTCGGCAGCGGTCCGGCCACTAGTCGATAGTGGGTAGCGGCGCCGCGGCTTTCGCTTAAGGCACGTGGCTCGATGCCGGCGAGCAGCGGGCCGAAATTGGCTTTCACCGCCGCCCATTGCAGGCGCGCGACCTCCATGCTGGAGGCGCCGGCCAGCGCAATGCCGAATTCAAGCTTGGCCGGTTCGGCGGCGGCAATCCGTGCCTGCGGCAGCGGCACTTTTTCCAGCGCCGGCGCTGCGGCGTCTTGCGAAGGCGGATCGGCTGGTTCGGCCGCGTTCGTCTCGGCTTGCGGCGGCGGTGGCTTGTCGGGCCAGGATGCGGCCGTTTGGGCGGCCGGCATGGCGAGCGGTGAATTGACCGGCGATGTGGCGGCAATCGTTCTCGGTGTGTCGCGCCTGGCCATCGCGGGCGGCGTGGCGGCGGCCGAATTCGGCTTGGGTGCCGGCGCGCTTGCCGCCGGGGCCGGGATGTCGGCCAGCCGCTTGATCGAGCCGGTCAGGTCGTCGAGCTGGTGTTCAAGGCTCGCGACGCGCAAGGTGAGCCGGTCGCGATCGGCAGCGAGCGTGCGCACCTGCGCCGCCAGCCGCCGCGCCTCGGCGTCGTTTTGCGGATGCGGTATCTTGACTGTGGCGATGGGCCGGACCGGCAATTCGACCGGCGCGAAGGCCAAGGCCAGGCGCTGGCTGCCGCGATCGGACAGGCTGACGAAAGCAACGACGACGAGCGCAAGCGCAGCGCCGGCACCCCACACGCCCAAGCGCCAGAGCGCGCGCATGTCGAAGCGCTCGTCGGTCTCGATATTAAGCGGGGCGATCTCGATCGCCATCGGCTCCTTCTCGACACGGCGAATCACATCATTGAAAACGTTAGCAGAATCCGGCAATGCTCGCTGCCACCCGGTGCGCGCAGAGGCCGCAAGAGCCGCTCTTTACCCACAGGCCTGCTTCGATAGGGTGCGCGCCCAAGGCGGCCAACATGATGGCCAAATCGCGAGCCGAAAACGGATGACTCAACGAACATGTCTTGCGATCGTGCTCGCCGCAGGCGAAGGCACGCGCATGCGCACGCGCCTGCCGAAGGCGTTGCACAGGATCGCGGGGCGCACATTGCTCGCGCAAGTGCTCGCCGCGGCGATGCAGGCGGGCTGCAATGCGATTGCGGTTGTCGTCGGTCCCGATCACGACGCGGTGGCAAATGAAGCGAAGGCCGTTGCGCCAAAGGTGCATATTTTCGAGCAGCGCGAACGGCGCGGCACCGCCCATGCTGTGCTGGCGGCACGACAGGCGCTGCGCGCGGGCGCCGATGAAATTCTCGTGGCCTTTGCCGATACACCGCTGGTCCGCACGGAGACGCTCACCGCATTGCGCGCAGCGCTCGGCAAGGGCGCGGCAGTGGCGGTGCTTGGATTTGCGCCAACCGATCCGACCGGCTATGGCCGGCTGCTGACACGCGGCGGTGAACTCATCGCCATCCGCGAGGACAGAGACGCAACGCCCGAGGAACGCAAGATTAAGCTGTGCAACGGCGGCCTGATGGCACTCGCCGGCCGCGACGCGCTCGCCATTCTCGAGCGCATCGAGAATAAGAACGCCAAGGGCGAATATTACCTTACCGACGCGGTTGCCATCGCCCGCGATATGGGGTTGAAGGCAGTCGCCATCGAAACCGGGGAGGACGACGTGCGCGGCATCAATACCAAGGCGCAACTCGCCGAAGCGGAAGCCGTCATGCAGCAGCGCTTGCGCGCCGCCGCCATGGAGGCCGGTGTCACCATGATTGCTCCGGAGACCGTGTTTCTGTCGGCGGACACCAAACTGGGCAAGGGCGTCACCATTGAGCCGAATGTGGTATTCGGGCCGGGCGTCAGCGTGGAAGATGGCGCCACCATCAAATCGTTCTCACACCTCGAAGGCGCCCATGTCGGCAAGGGCGCCCGCGTCGGTCCGTTCGCGCGGCTGCGGCCGGGCGCGGAGCTTGGGGCCGACGTGCATATCGGCAATTTCGTCGAGGTGAAGCAGGCCACGATTGAGGCCGGGGCCAAGGCCAATCACCTCGCTTATATTGGCGATGCGCGGGTCGGCGAGGGCGCCAATGTCGGCGCCGGCGCCATCACCTGCAATTATGACGGCGTCGCCAAGCACCGCACCGATATCGGCAAGGGCGCCTTCATCGGCTCGAACGCGTCACTGGTGGCACCGGTCAAGATCGGCGACGGCGCCTATGTCGGCTCCGGCTCGGTGGTAACCAAGAACGTGCCGGCCGACGCGCTGGCGGTGGCGCGCACGGAACAGACGATTAAGGAAGGCTGGGCAAAACGCTTGCGGCAGGTGAAGGCCTTGGGCAAGAACTTGCGCAAGGGATCGTCGAAAACGCGCGCCTGAGAGCTCTGGGCGACATTGCCGCCATTGTCACAAGGCGAAATGCGTTTTGATTTCCATGATGTTGCTGGCGGCGGCTAGACCATGACGATTAGTTAACGGGAGCCATCCTTCCGGATGTGCGGAATAGTCGGAATCCTCGGGCACGCGCCAGTCGCGGCCCATCTGATCGACGCGCTCAAACGCCTCGAATACCGCGGCTATGACTCCGCCGGCATTGCGACCCTCGACCACGGCAAGCTGTCGCGCCGGCGCGCGCAAGGCAAACTCTCCGCATTGGAGACGCGGCTCGCCAAGGAGCCGCTGGCCGGCAATAGCGGCATCGGCCACACCCGCTGGGCCACCCACGGCAAGCCGACCGAAAGCAATGCCCATCCGCACGCCACCGACAAGGTGGCGGTGGTACACAACGGCATCATCGAGAATTTCCGTGAGCTGCGCGAGAAGCTCGGCGAAAGCGGCGTCAAGTTCGCCAGCGAGACCGACACCGAGGTGGTTGCGCATCTGGTCACCGAGGAAATGAAGAAGGGCAAGGGCGCGGCGCAAGCGGTGGCGGCGACGCTAAAGGAACTGCGCGGCGCCTTTGCGCTCGCCTTCCTGTTTTCCGGCGAGGACAATCTTATGATTGGCGCGCGCAAGGGTTCACCCTTGGCGGTCGGCTACGGCACCGGTGAAATGTATCTCGGCTCCGACGCAATCGCGCTGGCGCCGTTCACCGACACCGTCAGCTATCTCGAAGACGGTGATTGGGCGGTGGTCACGCGCAAGGGCGTGGAAATCCACGACGCGCAAGGCAAGCGGGTCGAGCGGGCGCTGATAAAGTCGGCCGCCTCCGGTCTCTTGGCCGACAAAGGTAACTTCAAGCACTTCATGGCCAAGGAAATCCACGAGCAGCCGGAAGTGGTCGGCCACACGCTCGCCCATTACGTCGACATGGTGAGCGAGCGGGTCGAGCTGCCAGGCGAGCTGCCGTTCGACTGGAAAAAGTTGAAACGGCTTTCGCTCTCGGCCTGCGGCACCGCCTTCTATGCGGGGCTGGTGGCGAAATACTGGTTCGAGCGCTTCGCGAAATTGCCGGTCGAGATCGATATCGCGTCCGAATTCCGCTATCGCGAGGCGCCGCTCGAGCCCGACGATCTCGCCATCTTCATCTCGCAGTCGGGCGAGACCGCCGACACGCTGGCGAGCCTGCGCTACGCCAAGGAGCGCAAGCAGCACGTGTTGTCGGTGGTCAACGTGCCGACCTCGACGATCGCGCGCGACAGCGACGTCGTGATGCCGACGCTGGCCGGCCCCGAGATCGGTGTCGCCTCGACCAAGGCCTTCACCTGCCAGCTGGCGGTACTGGCGTGCATCGCGATTGCTGCCGGGCGCGCGCGCGGTGAATTATCTGAGTCCGACGAGCAGAAACTGGTGCATGCACTGATCGAGACCCCGCGCCTAATGACGCAGGCGCTGGCGCTCGAGCCGCAGATCGAGAAGCTCGCGCTCGAGCTCGGCAAGGTGCGCGACGTGCTCTATCTCGGCCGCGGCACCAGTTTCCCGATCGCGCTGGAAGGAGCGCTCAAGCTAAAGGAAATCTCCTATATCCATGCCGAAGGCTACGCCGCCGGCGAGCTCAAGCACGGGCCGATCGCACTGATCGACGAGACCATGCCGGTGATCGTGATCGCGCCGCACGACCGGGTATTCGAGAAGACGTTGTCGAACATGGAGGAGGTGGCGGCCCGCGGCGGCCGCATCATCCTGGTGACAGACCCGAAAGGCGCCAAGGAAGCGGCCAGCGATCAGATCGTCACGCTCACGCTGCCCGATATGGCGGCAACCGTCACGCCGCTGGTCTATGCGGTACCGGTGCAGCTCATCGCCTATCATACCGCGGTCGCGCTCGGCACCGACGTCGATCAGCCGCGCAACCTCGCGAAATCGGTCACGGTGGAATAAGATCGCCCATGGCCGACCTCGATCAGAACCCGGGCGAAGAACTGGCCGCCGACGTGGAACAGGTTGCCGCCGCCTCGCAGACCGGCGTCGCTGGTCGCATCCGCAATTACTTCCTCACCGGGCTGGTGGTGGCGGGACCGCTGGCGGTCACCGTCTGGCTGATCTGGTCGTTCATCAATTGGGTGGACGACGTGGTGCGGCCGCTGATCCCGCCGGCATATCGTCCGGAAAGTTATCTGCCGTGGCCGATCCCCGGCACCGGCCTGATCGTCGGCTTCGTCGCGCTCACGCTGCTCGGCTTCCTCACCGCCAACCTGGTCGGCCGCACGCTGGTCGGATGGGGCGAGAGCCTGCTCAGCCGCATGCCGATCGTGCGGCCGATCTACAAGACCATGAAGCAGATCTTCGAGGCGCTGTTCTCGAAAAGCGGCTCCAGCTTCCGTAAGGTAGCGCTGGTCGAATTTCCGGCGCCCGGCATGTGGTCTTTGGTGTTCCTGTCGCAGCCGCCGGGCGGGCACGTCGCGGACAGGCTGCCGCAGGGCGAGCACGTGTCGGTGTTCATGCCCTGTACGCCCAACCCGACCACCGGCTTTTTCTTTTTCGTAAAGCGCAACGAGCTGATCGATCTCGACATCACGGTCGAGAATGCGATGACACTGTTGATCTCGGCCGGCATGGTGCAGCCTGGCGACGCGCAAAAGAAGCTGGCCGCCATGGTCTCGACCGCGCGCGCGGCACAAGTAGCGCGCGGGAGGGAAAGCGTCGAATAGCTCCCGCGCCGGGGCTGTGTCGGATCGGCGGATCGAGTAGCATTTTGCTTTCTTGGGGGTGGCGGCGATGCAATTCCAGGAAGCAATTCGTTCGGGCTTTCGAAATTATGTGAACTTCTCGGACCGGGCCGCGCGTTCGGAATATTGGTTCTGGGTTCTGTTCGGATTCCTGGTATCGATCGTTGCCGGCATCCTCGACGCGGCGGTTTTTCCCTATGCGCAGCTGGCCCCGGTCGGCTCTGTCAGCGCAGTGATTTTGTTTTTGCCGGGTCTGTCGATGTCGGTCCGCCGCATGCACGACATCGACCGGACGGGTTGGTGGGTCCTGATCGCGCTCACCATCATCGGCGCCATCCTGCTGATCGTCTGGGCCTGCTTCAGGGGAACGCCGGGCAGCAACCGGTTCGGTACCGATCCGCTGAACTGAGCGGCGGATCAGCCAGCGCGGATCAACTTGATCGCCTCGTCCTTGCCGAATAGATAGAGCAGGTGGCGCAACGCGGCGCCGCGCGGCGTTACGAGGCCGGGATCGCGCGCGAGCACCAGCGCCGCGTCGTCGCGAGCGGCGCCGAGATATTTGCCGTGCACTTCGAGCCGCGCAATCCCGAAACCGGGCAGGCCGCTTTGCCGCGTGCCGAGCAGGTCGCCTTCGCCGCGCAGGCGCAAATCCTCCTCGGCGATGCGGAAACCGTCGTCGGTTTCGCGCATCATTGAGAGCCGTGCCTTGGCGGTTTCGCCCAGCGGCGTCTTGTAGAGCAGCAAACAAATAGAATGTCCCGCGCCGCGGCCGACGCGTCCGCGCAACTGATGAAGTTGCGCCAGGCCGAAGCGCTCGGCGTGCTCGATCACCATGACCGTCGCCTCGGGCACATCGACGCCCACTTCGATCACCGTAGTGGCGACCAGGAGCTGGGTCTCGCCGGCGACGAAGCGCGCCATGGCGGCGTCCTTCTCAGCGCCCTTCATTCGGCCGTGCACCAGATCGGCCTTGGCGCCGAATTTCTCCTTCAACTCCGCGAAGCGGGCCTCGGCGGCGGCGAGATCGGTCTTCTCGGATTCCTCCACCAGCGGGCAGACCCAATAGGCGCGGTTGCCAGCGGCAAGCGCGCGGCCGACCGCGTCCTCGACTTCTTCCAGCCGCGACAGCGGAATGGTGCGGGTGTCGATGGGCTGGCGGCCGGCCGGCTTCTCGCGCAGCTCCGACACGTCCATGTCGCCGAAATAAGTGAGCACCAGTGTGCGCGGGATCGGCGTGGCGGTGAGCACCAGCACGTCGACTGCCTCGCCCTTCTGCGTCAGCGCCAGCCGCTGGTGCACGCCGAAGCGGTGCTGCTCGTCCACCACCGCGAGCGCGAGATCGTGGAAGGCGACGTCTTCCTGGAACAGTGCATGAGTGCCGAGCAGCAAATCGATGTCACCGAGGGTGAGCCGATCAAGGATCTCCTTGCGCGCGGATCCGCGCTCGCGGCCGGTGAGAATGGCAACGCGAATGCCGGCGGCTTCGGCGAGCGGCGCGATGGTTTTCAGATGCTGGCGGGCGAGAATTTCGGTTGGCGCCATGAAGGCAGCCTGCCGGCCGGCCTCGATTACGGCGGCCGCCGCGATCAGCGCCACCACGGTCTTGCCGGAACCGACATCGCCTTGCAGCAGCCGCAACATGCGCTGCGGGCGCGCGAGATCGGTGATGATGTCGTCGACCGCACGCTGTTGGGAATGGGTCAGCGCATAAGGCAGCGCTTTGAGAATGCGCGCGCGCAATCGGCCCTCGCTGGCGCTCCCTCTACCGGCCTGCCGGCGCAAATGCGCGCGCACCAAAGCGAGCGCCAATTGCCCGGCGAGCAGTTCGTCAAAGGCGAGCCGCGTCCAGGCCGGACTCTCAGGCAGCACGTCGTGCGGCTCGGCCGGGCGGTGCAGATGGCGCAAAGCGTCCGCAAACACGGGAAAGCGCTCGCGCGAAACCCAGGTCTCGTCCTGCCATTCCGGCAATTCGGGCAACCGCGATAGCGCTGCCTCCATCGCGCGCCGCACATTGCCGAGCGCTAGGCCTTCGGTCAGCGGATAAACCGGCTCGACCAGCGGCAATGCGGCAAAGCCGGTCTCATCCACCACCCGGTCGGGATGCACCATCTGCAACATGCCGTCGTAGAATTCGGCGGTGCCGGAGACGTAGCGCAACTCGCCTTCGGGCAAGAGCTTCTCCAGATAATCCCGGCGCGCGTTGAAATAAGTCAGTGTGATGTCGCCGGTCTCGTCGCTGGCATAGACGCGGTAGGGCGCGCGCGAACGATGCGGCGGAGAGGGGCGGTGCTTGTCGATGGTGACGGCGATGGTGACGACCTGGCCCGCGTGCACGTCGCGCAGCTTCGGCCGGGCGCGGCGGTCGATGGTGCCGGAGGGCAGGTGGAACAAAAGGTCGATGACGCGCGGCGCCTCGCGGTCGAGCAACCGGGCGTAGAGCTTCTCCAGCCGCGGCCCGACGCCGGGCAGGCTGGTCAGCGCAGCAAAAAGCGGATTGAGTAAAGGCGGCCGCATGGCCTGCATGCTGGCTTTTGCTGAAAGCTCACGCAATGCAGGCCTGTGCAAAGCGGGCGCTGACAAGGCGTCCTGGGCCCTCTATATAAACCTTGCCCGGCCCCGTCCGGGTTTTTGGCGTTGGAGAAGCGAGTGACCGGGACGCAGATTTCGAGCGAGGGGCTGGACGAGCGACGCCGGCGCATCCTGTATCGATCCTGGCACCGAGGCATCCGCGAGATGGACCTGGTGCTCGGCCGCTTCGCCGACGCGCAGATTGCGCGATGGAGCGACGCCGAGCTCGACGACTACGAGCGGCTCTTGGAAATTCCCGACCAGCAATTTTTCGCTTGGGTAAGCGGCGCGGAAACCATTTCGGCGGACTACGACACTGCCATGTTCCGCCGGCTGCGCGAGTTCCACGACAGCGGTGAGGCTCTTAAGTGAGCGCGTCAACTAAATCCCCTGCCGACATGTTGCGATCCGGCAGGCCGCTGACGTTGGCTCAAGTGGCCGACGGCGCCGAAGGGCTGGTACTTGCGGATCTTGCGCGCGCGATTGCGGTACGCGCCGGCGCGCCGGCGATCTCCCTTGGCGTCGTCTGCCGCGACGGCCAGCGCATGGCGCAGCTCGCTCGCGCGCTCACCTTCTTCGGCCCCGATATCCTGGTGGTGGAATTCCCGGCCTGGGATTGTCTGCCCTACGACCGGGTGTCGCCGAACGCGAGTGTTGTCGCGCAGCGCATGACCGTATTGTCCCGTTTGGCGCGCGTGAAGGGGCGCGACCGACCGTCGGTGCTGCTCACCACCGTCAACGCGGCACTTCAGCGCGTGCCGGCGCGCGAGTTCGTCGCCAGTCACGCTCTGTCGGTCACGCCCGGCAACGTTATCGGCATGGCCGGCATCATCGATTGGCTGGAGCTCAATGGCTTTTTGCGCGCCTCCACTGTTCGCGAGCCCGGCGACTACGCCGGGCGCGGTGGCATCCTCGATTTATTCGCACCCGGCATGGACATGGCCGTGCGGCTCGATTTCTTTGGCGATGCGCTGGAAACTATCCGCAGCTTCGATCCGCAGACGCAACGCAGCGAAGGCGAATTGCGTGGCCTCGATCTGGTGCCTGTTTCGGAATTCCAGCTCATCACCGAAACCATCCGCCGCTTCCGCACCGGCTATGTCGCGCAATTCGGCGCCGCCACGCCCGACGATCTGCTGTACGAGGCGGTGAGCGAAGGCCGCCGCTATCCCGGAATGGAGCATTGGCTGCCGCTTTTCCATACCAAACTTGAGACATTGTTCGATTACCTGCCTGGCACGGCGCTGGCGCTCGAGCATCTGACCGAAGACGCCGGCCACGAACGTCTCGCGCAGATCGCCGACTATTACGAGGCGCGCGCCGAGGCGCTCAAGCAGGGCGTCACGCCGTCCTACAAGCCGCTGCCGCCGGACCGGCTTTATCTTTCCGAAGATGAATGGCGCAAGCGGCTCGATACTGAAGCATTGGCCAGGCTCACGCCTTTCGCCGTGCCGGAAGCGGCCAATGTGATCGATGTGGGCGCGCGGGCCGGGCGCAACTTCGTCGCCGAACGCGCTGAGCCAGGCGCCAACGTGTTCGAGGCGGTCACGCAGCATGCTCTCGATCTACAAGCCGCCGGCAAGCGCGTGGCCATTGCGCTGTGGAGCGAAGGCGCGCGCGAACGCATGAGCCACGTGCTCGCCGATCACCGGCTGCACAACCTTAACCCCATCGACTCCTGGCCGCAGGCGCTGGCGTTGCCGAAGCATGCGGTGGCGCTCACCGTGCTCGGCATCGAGAGCGGCTTCGAGACACAAGACGCCGCAATCGTCAGCGAGCAGGACATTCTCGGCGACCGGCTGGTGCGGCCGCGCAGGGCTTCGCGGCGGGCGGAAAATTTCATCGCCGAGGTGACCAGTCTTGCGCCCGGCGATCTGGTCGTCCACGTCGACCACGGCGTCGGCCGCTTTTTCGGGCTACAGGCAATCGAAGCGGCCGGCGCGCCGCACGATTGTCTCGAAATCCACTACGCCGAAGATACCAAGCTGTTCCTGCCGGTGGAGAACGTCGATCTGCTCTCGCGCTACGGCTCGGAGGAAAGCGGGGTCGAGCTCGATCGCCTGGGCGGCGGCAACTGGCAGGCGCGCAAAGCGCGCATGAAGAGCCGCATCCGCGAGATCGCCGGCGAGTTGATCAAGGTCGCGGCCGAGCGGCAATTGCGCGAGGCGCCAAGGCTCAGCGTCGGGCCCGGCGCCTATGACGAGTTTTGCGCTGGTTTTCCCTATGAGGAAACCGAAGACCAGCTCGCGGCCATCGACGCCACCATCAAGGACCTCGGCTCTGGCCGCCCGATGGACCGCCTCATTTGCGGCGACGTCGGGTTCGGCAAGACCGAAGTGGCGCTGCGCGCTGCTTTCATCGCCGCGGTCAGCGGCAAGCAAGCCGCGGTCATCGTGCCCACCACGCTGCTGGCGCGGCAGCATTTCAAGACGTTCGCGGACCGCTTTCACGGTTTTCCTGTAAACGTGGCGCAGGCCTCGCGGCTGGTGCCGTCGGCGAAGCTTGCCGCGTCGAAGGCGGGCCTCACCGACGGCAGCGTCGATATCGTCATCGGCACCCATGCGCTGCTGGGCCGCGGCATCAAGTTCAAGGATCTTGGATTGCTGGTGGTGGACGAGGAGCAGCATTTCGGCGTTGCCCACAAGGAGAAGCTGAAGGCGTTGCGCTCGGAGGTGCACGTGCTCACGCTCACCGCCACACCGATACCGCGCACGCTGCAACTGGCGCTCACCGGCGTGCGCGATCTGTCGATCATCGCCTCGCCGCCGGTCGACCGCCTTGCCGTGCGCACGTTCGTATCGCCATTCGATCCGGTCACCGTGCGCGAGTCTCTGCTGCGCGAGAAATACCGCGGCGGCCAGGCCTTCTATGTCTGCCCGCGCATCGAGGACCTGGCCGGCGCCAAGGACTTTCTCGACAAGACCGTGCCGGAAGTATGTGTCGCCGTCGCCCACGGCCAGATGCCGCCGACCGTGCTCGACGACATCATGTCGGCCTTCTACGACGGCAAATACGACGTGCTGCTCTCCACCACCATCATCGAGAGCGGCCTCGACATCCCGACCGCCAATACCTTGATCGTCCATCGCGCCGACCGCTTCGGCCTGGCGCAACTCTATCAATTGCGGGGAAGGGTCGGGCGCGCCAAGCTGCGCGCTTACGCGCTGCTCACGCTACCGGCGCAGCAGAAGATCACGGCGCAGGCCGAGCGGCGACTGAAAGTTCTGCAATCGCTCGATACGCTCGGCGCCGGCTTTCAGCTCGCCTCACACGATCTCGACATTCGCGGGGCCGGCAATTTGCTGGGCGAGGAACAGTCGGGCCACATCAAGGAGGTCGGCTTCGAGCTCTACCAACAGATGTTGGAAGAGGCGGTGATGAGCCTGAAGGCGGGCATCACCGCGCTCGCTCCCGACCGCTGGTCGCCGCAGATCATGATTGGCACGCCGGTGCTGATCCCGGACGATTATGTCGCCGACTTGTCGGTGCGGCTGGCGCTCTACCGGCGGCTGGCCGAGATCGAGGACGAACGCGAGATCGATGCGTTTGCCGCCGAGCTGGTCGACCGCTTTGGCAAGCTGCCGATCGCGGTCGAGCATCTGTTGCAGGTGGTGGCGATCAAGGCGCTCAGCCGCCGCGCCAATGTCGAAAAGGTCGAGGCGGGCCCGAAGGGCGTGGTGCTCGCCTTCCGCGACAATGTCTTTGCCAATCCGGACGCGCTCATCGCCTATATCCGCGACAACGGCGCGCGCGTGCGCCCCGACCAGAAGGTGGTGTTCTCCGAGGATTGGGCGCGCCCGGTCGAGCGGCTGAAGGGCACTGCGGCGATCCTGCGCAAGCTCGTGTCGATAGCCGAGCCCGCAAAGGCGGCTTAGTTTTCGTCAAAACCTCGGCGTCCGTGCGTTGCTTGTGAGCGCTAATTCGACCATGTATTTTGTCGGCCAGTACCGTCACGGCGGGGGTAATGCGTGAAGCTCGATTATCACATCTTCAAGGCCATGCTGAACGGCTTTATCGGCCTACACATCGACTTGCCGCGCCGGCCGACCTATTTCAACATCGCAGAGACCTATCCGGGCCTAGATGTTGTAACGAAGGCCTACCCGGCTATCCGCAAGGAATTTGAGAAGGTGATGTCGGAGGGGCTTTCGCTGCCGCAATATCATGATGTGGATTCCGGCGAGCGCGAAATCTCCGACACGACGCCGAAGCGCTGGAACGTGTTCGTGCTTGAATGCGTCGGCTACAAGATCGAATTGAACCGCCAGCGTTGCCCGGAGACCTGCAAGGCCCTGGAAAAAGTGCCCAACATGATCCAGGCCTTCTTCTCAGTTCTCGATCCCGGCAAGTCGGTGCCGGTGCACGAGGGACCCTATTACGGTTACTTGCGCTATCATCTCGGCTTGCGCGTGCCGAAGGGCAACCCGCCCAAGATCGTCGTCAACGGCCAGGACTATGTCTGGAAGGAAGGCGAAGCGGTGCTGTTCGACGACAGCTGGCCGCATGAGGTGATCAATCGCAGCGACGAATTGCGCGCGGTGCTGATCGTCGACGTGCTTCGGCCGCTGCCGATCACGGGGAACATTGTCAACCGTTTCGTGACCAATGTGATCGGGCGTTATTTCTACGGTCGACCAGTGGCGCGCAAGGCGGAAGCATTCGCCAGAGGCAAGCCACCCGAGCACCTCGCCATCGCGTGAGGCGTCGCGGGCCGGCTCAATGCGGCATGCGTAGCACCGGCTTGATGGTCTGACCGCTCGCCGATTCCACGGCCGCGCGGTTGATGTCGGCCAGGTCGTAAAACGTGATCAGGCGGTCTACGGGGAAGCGGCCGGCGGCGATGTTGTCGACCAGCTGTGGGATGAATTGTTTCGGCACGCTGTCGCCCTGGATCACACCACGCACGATGCAGCCGTTCTGCAAATGGCGCATGTTGAATGAGACCTCGGTCTCGGCAGGCGAACTGCCGAGCAGCACACAAGTGCCGGCCGGGATCAGCGCCTCGACCGCTTCGCGGAACACGGCTGATAATGCCGAGGTCTCCAGGGAATAGCGTAAGCCGAGCCCGGTGATCTTCTTGATTTCCACCACCACGTCGCTGCGGTGGCCGTGATTGATCGTGTGGGTGGCCCCCAGCTCGCGGGCGAGCTTGAGACGATGTTCGTGCACGTCCACCGCAATGATCGGTTCGCAGCCGGCGATCTTCGCCGCCATCAGCGCCGACAGGCCGACCGCGCCGACGCCGAATATGGCGAAACTGTCGCCCGCTGCCGGTTTCATCACGTTGAGCACCGCGCCGGCGCCGGTCTGCCCGGCGCAGGCCAGCGTTCCAAGCATTTCCAAAGGCGCGTCGTTCGCGACCTTCACCGCGAAGCGCTCGTTAGCAATGGTAAAATTGCCGAACGAGGACTGCTGGAAGAAGGCGCTGTAGACCGGCTTGCCGCCCATGGCGTGCAGGGTCGAGCCGTCGGCGCGCGTGCCGCCATGCTTCAGGCTGCCGGAATGCAAGCAATAAGTCTGCCGGTGACTACGGCAGTTCGGGCAGGCGCCGCACCACGGATAAGACATCACCACGTGATCGCCCGGCTTGAATTCTTTCACCGCGCTGCCGACCGCGCGCACCACGCCGGCGCCTTCGTGGCCGAACACGGCCGGGTAGGGCATTTCGGCGTAGTAGCCGTCGCGGCCGTGCAGGTCGGTCGCGCACATACCGCTCGCGGCAACTTCGACTAGCAATTCGTCGGCGCGCGGATCGCAGAGATCGAGTTCTGCGAGCGCGAAGGCGCCGCCACGCTCGCGCACCACGGCGGCGGTGATCTTCATGACGCGGTCCCGGCTTTATTCGGCGGCGTCGCGCTCGGCTTTCGCCATGCGCTCGATCGCTTCGGCCAGATATTCCGGCGCCTGCGCGCCCGACACCGCGAACTTGCCGCCGAAGATGAAGCAGGGCACGCCGTCGATGCCGGCCTCCTTGGCCGATTGCGCCTCCTGCTCGACCTGCTCGACGTCCTGGTTGCTTGCCAGCGCCTCGCCCACCACGTCGGCATCGAACCCCACGTCGCCAGCCGCCTGCAGCAGCACCGCGCGGTTGGACAGATCGGCGCCTTCGGTGAAATAAAGATCCATCAGTTTCTGCTTCATCTCGGCCGCCTTGCCGATGCCGTCCGCCCACTTGATCAGCCGGTGGGCGTCGAGCGTGTTGGGCTGGCGGGCGATCTTGTCCGTAGCGTAGTCGAGACCTTCCTCCGCCGCCGCCGCCGAGACGCGCTGGGCGATGCCTTTGTAGCGCTCGGGCGAGCCGAACTTGGTGGTGAGATATTCGCTGCGCGCAATACCCTCGCGCGGGATCCAGTCGTTGAGGAAATAGGGGTGCCAGTGCACTTCGACCGGGATTTCCGGCTTGAGCGCCAGCGCTTTTTCCAGGCGGCGCTTGCCGATGAAGCACCAAGGGCAGACCACGTCGGAGATGACGTCGATGCGGACGGGCTGTTGCTCGGTCATGGTTGGCTCCTTTGCCGGGAGCCTAAGCCGTCGGCTATTCCGCGGCAACCACCCGGCTGCCCAGCACCCGTGCGATCAGACTGTCGAGCGTGTCGCCGGCCTTCAGCGTTGCCAGCGTGACGTTGGTGGTGATTTCCTCGTGCAGGCGCGCCGACGCCAGCATGTTCTTGAGGGCGCCGGCTATACGACGCGCCACCACATGGGCACTTTGCAGGTCAGTCTGCGTGAAGACGATGAGGATAGCACCGTCGTCCTCGCGCATGGCGAAATCGATGTTGCGGGTGAGCCGCGTCACCAGCCGCGCGCGTTCCATACCGGCGTGTTCGTCGAGCAGGCCGTCGAAGGAAAAGCGTGCCATCGACAAGGGCAGGCTGCGGTCGCTCGCTTCCGCGATCGCTTTTCGCAGATTGTGCCAGAACGAGTCGCGCGTGAGCAGGCCGGTCTGCGGATCGAACATGCCGTCGGCGTCGAGCGTTTTCAGCATGCGTTTCAACCGCGCCTCGAAGGCGTGCATGCGCACCAGCGGCATCATGCGCGCTACCAGGCGGGATGGATCGCCGTCGACATGATCGATATTGGTCAGGCTTTCGGCGAACTCGGGCGGCGCTTCGCCGATCACCGCTACCGGAATATCGCGATAGCGACTATCGTGCGCCAGTACGGTCAGGAAGGCCTCCACCATGCGCGGCGAGAAACCGTCGCCGACCACGATACCGTCGATGTCACGCGCATTGAGATGCCTGGCGGCGCTCTCGACGCTCAAGCCCCCCAGCATGTTGACGCGCTCGCCGATCGCTACGCTGAGCGCCGGATAGAGCGGCCCGCGCCCGGCGATCAGCACGGTTGCGTCGTCCAGCGCATCGCCAAACGGCATGGGCGGCAGCATGCCGCCGTGCGAAGCGAACATATCGATGCGGCGCAGGACCGTCGCGTGCAGCGCGCGCACACGCAGCGCCGATTGTAGGCGCGCGATCAGCCGCGCGATCGGCATGGATGCATCGGCCGGCAGCGCGATCGGGACGGCGGCTTCCTGCTTGCCTTGCACGCGCGCGATCGTCGGCACGATTGCGTCCTTGGCGGTGGCGATCTGCAGGCAAAGCATGCGCGCAGAGGCTTCGCTCTTGGGTTCGCCCGGTTCGGCGATGATCACAGCGGCGGGTTTGACCGAGATGAAAGCGGCCGGCGCGTCGGCCCAATTGGCCTCGACGACCGGGAAAGCACCGGCTGCGCTGAGCGCTTCCGTGAGGTCGGTCGCCGGGTTCTCGGCGACTACGATAATTGGACCTTGAAGCGACATGGAGGCGCACGCGCACGTTACAGGGCGCAAAACTTTAGCGGCGCGGCTGTTAACGCCCCGTCAACGACAATGGCGATTAGGCGGCACCGGCTTCGCCGCGGGGCCTAAACGCCCCCGAAAAGAGTGGATTGGCGCCGCGCGCCTGCAATGCCGCCAGTACCGCCTGCGGATCGGCGGCGGCGCCGGCGAGGCGTTCGCCGATGGCGCTGTCCGGAATTGCCAGGATGGTCGCGGCCGGGTCGACCGCGGCCAGCTGCGCCTCGAGCGCAGGCCGACCGAAGCGGTAGCCGCCAACCGCGGTGATGCCGACGGGCGGGCCCGTAATAGTAAAGGCGTCGCCGTCGCGACGACAGCCAAAGCCGGTGTCGACGAAACCCGCCGGATCGGGCGCATGCTCATTGCTCTGCGCGGCGCCGGGCGGAAAGGGCTGCGCCGGCACCATCGGGCCGCTCAGCGCCAGCGTGCCGGTCTTGTGGCGCGCCGTCTCCGCCACGGCGACGGCACCCGCAGTGCCGCGCGGGACACCGATGGGACCGCAGGGGATCGGCGCCGGCAGGCCGTCGGCGCGGCGCTGGGAGGCCAGCAATCCGATTTCGCCGAAAGCTGCCACGTCCACCAGCGCCGCCTTGGCGTGGCAGGGCGCGCATGACGCCAGCCGCTCGGGCGCGCGCCAGAGCGCGAGGATGGATTTTATCGATACATTGAACAGATCGGCGTCGCTTAGCGGCGCGAGGGCCGGACCCGGCAGGATCACGGTGGGCTCGGCGAGGGCAGCGCATTGCGCTGCGAGGGCCATCGGATCGCAGCCGTGATGCAGTGCCAGCGTGCCGCCGCAAAGCAGCCACGGCACAACACCGAGAGCGAGGCCAGCAAAGGAAGCAGGCGGGATGGTCGAGAGCAAGACGGCCTCCTGCGCCAGGTCCGCTTCCAGGAACGGCGCCAGGCCGCCAGCGACCAGCTGCGCATGGTTGCGCGCCAGCGGGACAACAGCGTGCGACGTTATGTCGAAAGTGAGCACGGCAACGTGGTTGGCGGCAACGCCCGGCCGTGCCGGTGTGTGACCGAGATCGACCGACGTTTGGGCGTTCCGGTCGTCGAGCGGCATCACGCCGTCGGGCAGCTCGCGGCCAAAGCCGCAGATATGGCGGATCGGAAACAGCTCAGCCGCCGCCAGCACCGCCGATTTCGCCGGCGCGAGCGTGCCGGCGCGCGCGCAGGTGACGATTGCTTTTGCTCCGGTGCCGCGCAGCGCCGCGACGATGTCCTGCTGACGCCAGAGCAGCGGCAAAAGCGCCGCGATCATGCCGGCGCGCGACACGCCCATGAGCGCGATCACGGCTTCGACCGTATTGGGAAGCTGGATCGCCACTACCGAGTCGGTGCGCAGGCCAAGGTTGCGCAGCCGGGCGGCAAAATCCGAGATCAAGCGATCGGCTTCCGCGTAACTAAGCGCACGCGGCGCGCCGTCGGTGAAGCTCTCGCGGTTGGGCGGATCGATGAGTGCGATTGCTTGCGGATGGCGCACACCAGCGCGGCGGAACAGTTCGTCGAGCGTGGCGGCGTGCGCAGCCTCTGCGCCGTCGCTCTTGCCGACGATCATGGCGCGGGCCTCATGATTTGGAATCCTCGTGCCACCAGGTTTCCGGCAGATAGCCGAACAACGAGGTGTGCTGCGGATGCCTGATTCTGGTCCAGCGCGCCAGCCACTGCACTGGCGAGTAATAGAGGGGAATGACATAGAAGCCGGACAACAGCACGCGGTCGAGCGCGCGGATAGCGGCAACGAAATCGTCGCGTGATTTGGCGGCCAGCATGGCCGCAATCATGGCGTCGATCGCCTTCGACTTGACGCCCATGTAGTTACGGCTGCCGTTCTGGCCGGCGGCATCCGAACTCCAGTAGAAGAGTTGCTCGTTGCCGGGCGAGAGCGATTGCTCCCAGTGGTATTCCATCATGTCGAAATCGAAAGTGAGCAGGAGGTGCTCGAACTGGGTGGCGTCGACGTTGCGCACCATCGCGGCGATGCCGGCGCGTTTGAGGTTGCGCGCGAAGGCTAGCGCCACACGCTCCTGGTCGCGCCTGCTGGTGAGAATCTCAAAGCCGAACGGCCGCTCGCTGGCGAGATGAACAAGCCGCGTTCCCTTGAGCTCGTAGCCAGCCTGCTTGAATAGCGCGAAGGCGCGGTGCAAGCCGGCGCGGTCGCGCCCGGAACCGTCGGTCTTGGGCGGCGACCATTTTCCTTCCATGATGTCGGCGCGCACCGCGCCGGGAAAAGCCTTGAGCAATTCGCGCTCGCGTGCATTGGCCGGCACGCCGTGGGCGGAGAGATCGCAGTCGTCGAAATAGCTGGCGGTGCGCTTGTAGAGATCGAAGAAATAAGTGTGGTTGAGCCATTCGAAGTCGAACAAATGCAGGATCGCCTCGCGCACCAGAACGTCGGAAAAAATCGGCCGTCGTGTGTTGAACGTCAGGCCCTGCATGCCTTTCGGCAGACCGTAGGGAAATTCCTCCTTGATCACGCGGCCCGTGCGCAGCGCCGGGAAATTATAGGCCATCTGCCATCGGCCGGGATCGGTCTCTGCGCGCACGTCGTAGAGACCCTTTTTGAAGGCCTCGAAGTGGGTGTTGCCGTCACGGTAGTAGTCGAAACGGATGGTATCGAAATTCCACAGGCCGCGGTTGATCGGGAGCTTGCGCCCCCAATAATTTTTATCGCGCAAAAAGGTGACGCTGGTGCCCGGCTTGACCGCGGTGACGATGTACGGGCCGGTACCGAGCGGCGGCTCGAAGCTGGTGTTCTCGAATGTGGCGGGATCGATGGCGTGTTTGGCCAGCACCGGCATCAGCCCGATGATCAGCGGCAATTCGCGGTCGTCGGCGCCGGTGAGGTCGAAGCGCACGCCGCGCTCGCCAACAACATCGGCCGTAACCACCTTGGCATAATAGATGCGGTGGTTGGGCCGGCCGTGGTCGCGCAAGAGCTGCCAGGAAAAGATCACATCGGCGGGCGTGACCGGCTTGCCGTCGGAAAAGCGCGCAGCAGCATTGAGCGTGAAGGTAACGAGGCTGCGCGTGGCATTCGTCTCCACGCTCTCGGCCAGCAGGCCGTAGAGCGTGAACGGCTCATCATAGCCGCGCGCGAGCAGGCTCTCGATCACGTAGTTGCGGATATTGACGGCGGGCAGGCCCTTGACGATGAGCGGATTGAGACAATCGAAGGTGCCCAGCACACCTTGCGCCAGTGCGCCGCCCTTGGGCGCCGCCGGATCGGCATAGCTCGGATGGTCGAAGCCGGATCCCCAGGCCGGCGCGCCATGCATGGCGATCGCGTGGTGCGCCACATCGGCACGCGCCGGGCGTATGGTGAGCCCGGCGGCGGCCGCGAGTGCGCCGCGCAAGACCGCGCGCCGCGATGGTTCCCATTGCGTCAGCGCGCGCTCATCGAAAGGGGGATCGAGCAATGTTCGAATTCGATTCGCTCCGATTTCGCGCGAATTTATCACAGCGGCGGCGCCCCGCGGGGTCCCGATTTTGGGCACATTCGTGGCTTTATTGCCGGAAAGATTTCGGCTATCACGCAATGGGTAATCGTCACGCTCCCGCCGTATTTGACGGGGAGAGAGCCGCGTTAAAGAGGCGGCCGCAGGCCCGGCGAGGGCGGCCGGCGGAAAGAATAAGGGACCAATTTATGGATCATCGGATTGCATCGGCCCGGCCGTTGGGGCGGGCGCTGACAGCCACTATGGCCGCAATCGGGTTGGTGGCGGTGGCGTCGCTCATGGCGCCTTCGGCGATGGCGCAGCAGACCAAGAAGCCGGCGGCCAAACCCGCGCCGAAGCCGGCGCCCGCCGCCCAGCCGGCAAAGCCGCCGCAAAATACCGCCGCCGCCGTCCAAGGCCAGCCGCAGCTCATGTATTCGCCGTGGATGAAGGTCTGCGGCAAAGGCAAGGACACCAACAACAAGCAGGTCTGCGTCGTCACCAAGGACGGCCGCCTGGAAAACGGCATGCCGGTCGCGATCGTCCAGCTGTTCGAGCCTGAGGGCCAGCCCAAGATTATGCGCATCACGGTGCCGCTCGGCATGCAGTTGCAGCACGGCACGCGCGTCATCATCGACCAAGGAAAGCCGGTCAACGAGCCTTACAAGATCTGCTTCCCGGTCGGCTGCATGTCGGACTATCCGCTCACCGATGACATGATCAAGGCGATGAAGACGGGCAAGCAGATCACCGTGCAGGCGATCAACATGCAGGGCACGCCGATCAGCTTGCCGCTGCCGCTCAACGATTTCGCCAAGGCCTATGATGGTCCGCCGACCGATCCGAAGGTGTTCGAGGAGCAGCAGCGCAAGCTGCAGTCGGAATTGCAGAAGAAGGCGGAAGAGGCGCGCAAGAAACTGGAGGCGCAGCAGCCCGCGGCGCCGGCACCGGCGCCCGCGAAGAAGAAATAACGCTCATACGCAGACGAAAAGACGAAAAGACGAAGGGCGCGGGCCAGACCCGCGCCTTTTTTCATGCATGCAATGGTCAGTGATACTGGTCGTTGCGCGGGCGATAGCCGCCGGTCTCGTCGCGCTCGAACACTTCGGCGACCTGCGGATGGCGCAGCGGTAGACCGGAGGTGTCGGGCAACAGGTTCTGCTCGGAGACGTAGGCGATGTATTCGCTCTCCTCGTTCTCAGCAAACAGATGGTAGAACGGCTGGTCCTTGTGCGGGCGGATTTCGGCCGGGATCGATTGCCACCATTCTTCGGTGTTGGCGAATTCCGGGTCGATGTCGAATACCACGCCGCGGAACGAAAACAGCCGATGCTTGACCACCTGGCCGAGCTGGTATTTGGCGTTGCGCATCTTATTCATGACGTGGCTTGCTTACTACAGATTTGTGGCATTCATCGGACGTCCTATAGGCCGTAGCGTGCGCCCATTTCCGGGTCCTTGGCGGCGGTGATTTTGGCGAGGTCGAGCAGCACCTTGGCCTGTTTCCAGGTCGCGTCGTCCTGCATCTTGCCGTCGATCATGACCGCGCCGGCACCGTCCGGCATGGCGTCGACGATCTTCTTGGCGAATGCCACTTCCGCCGGATCAGGCGAGAACACTTTTTTAGCGATGGCGATCTGGGATGGGTGCAGCGACCAGGCGCCGAGGCAGCCCATGAGGAAGGCGTTGCGGAATTGCGCCTCGCAAGCGGCGGCGTCGGAAAAATCGCCGAACGGGCCGTAAAACGGCTTGATGCCGGCGGCGGCGCAGGCATCGACCATTTTGCCGATGGTGTAATGCCAGAGGTCCTGCTGATAGACGGCGCGCGGCGCGTCGCCTTGCGCGTCCGCGAGAACCTTGTAGTCGGGATGGCCACCGCCGACGCGCGTGGTTTTCATGGCGCGCGAGGCGGCGAGGTCGGCGGGGCCGAGGCTCATGCCGTGCATGCGCGGGGAGGCGGCCGCGATCGCCTCCGCATTGTTGACCCCTTGCGCGGTCTCCAGGATGGCGTGGATTAGGATCGGCTTCTTGATGGCGTGGCGGGCTTCGAGCTGCGCCAGCAACTGATCGAGATAATGAATGTCCCAGACACCGTTGACTTTGGGCAACATGATCACATCGAGCTTGCTGCCGATCGCCGCCACGATTTCGATCACGTCGTCGAGCGCCCAGGGCGAATTGAGCGCGTTGATGCGCGTCCACAAGCCAGTCGCGCCGAAATCGACCGCCTTTGCCATGGCGATGAAGCCGTCGCGTGCGGCCTGCTTGGCATCCACGGGAATCGCATCCTCCAGGTTGCCCAGCACTACGTCGACCTGGCGCACCAGCTCGGGCACTTTGGACCGCACCTTCTCCACGTGCGGCGGCACGAAATGGATCATGCGCTCCAGCCGCACTGGCAATTCGCGTAGCGGCGCCGGGGCGCTGAGGGCGAGGGGAGCGAAGAATTGGCGCGGCAGTTTCACGGCTTCAAGTCCTTCCAAATCCGTATTTCGCCGTTTAGAGCAATGCAAAGGCCGCGCCAAGTGGGCTGCTCGAATGCTGTTAATTTTGGCGGCTGGGGAACCGCCCGGGGGCTGTCGGTGCGGGTACCCGCTAAAGCGTCTCGCCGCGCATCAGCCGCGGCTGTGAGGCAGTGGGCGCCACGCCTTCGCGCATCAGCGCGCGGCGCAACGGTCCGATGCGATCGAGCAGATAGAGACCCAAGCCACGCGCACCCTGAACGGGGAGGAAATCGGTGAGCAGTGTGCGGTTGAGCAGGTCGACGGCGAGGACGCGGCTGCTGATATCGGCGCGGCGCATTTTGTCGTAAGCGGCAAGCACGTTGATACCGCCGATGTCGCGGCCGCCGCGTTGCGCGGCGATGGCTAGCTCGCCGATGCTGGCGGCATCACGCAGGCCCAGATTAAGTCCTTGTGCGCCTATCGGTGGGATTATGTGCGCGGCTTCGCCGATGAGCGCAATGCGGTTGGCAGCGTATCGGCTGGCACTTGCGCGGTTTAATGGGAAATATCCGCGTCCCGGCTCGACTTCGATCTTGCCGAGGATCGAATGGGAAGCGCGCTCGATCTCGATCGAGAGCGCATCATCGTCGAACGCGGCCAGCGCGTCGGCATCGATCGGATCGAGCACCCAGACCAGGCTCGAGCGCCTACCTGGCAGCGGCACCAGAGTGAATGGGCCGCTCGGCGTATGAAATTCGGTCGAGGTGTTATGATGCGGGCGTGAATGCGTAAAGCAAACAGTGAGCGCGACCTGCGGATAGCTGTGCTCTTCCATTGTGATTCCGGCGGCGTCGCGGCACAGCGAGCGCCGTCCGTCGGCGCCGACGACCAGCGGGGCACTCACCGTTTTGCCATTCTTGAGCGCGACCACGGCGGCACTCTCACCCGGCTCGACGTTGAGCACCTCGTCCTCGATCAAGCGCAATTTGGCAAGCGCGCGGGCGCGGCCCTCGAGCGCCGCGACCAGATTGCGGTTCTCGATATTGTAGCCGAATACGTCAAGGCCGATTTCTTGCGCCTCGAATTTCACCTCCGGCGCGCGCCACAATCGCCCGGTATCGTCGACGATACGCATTACGCTGAATGCCGCCGCCCGATCAGCGCAGAATTGCCACACCCCTAGAGTGGCGAGGGCGGTGACCGAACCCGCGAGCAGGGCGGTAGTGCGGTTGTCGCCTGGCGACGGCCGCTTGCCGGCCAGCACGGTGGCGATGCCGCCGGCGGCGAGCGTGATCGCCGCGGTCAGCCCGGCCGGGCCGCCACCCACCACGATCGCGCTCGCGTCTTTGTCTGACATCAAAACGCCCTATCCGTTATGGCGCTAAAGGGCCTAGCATGCGCGGCCCCGCGCCGGAAACCATGGTCTTGGCTTCCGATACCCATGCGTGGCGCGATGCGCTATGCAACGGGCCTTGAAGGGCCCCCCGATGAGTAAAACCGCGGAGCACGAATTCAGCCATCTGCCGCCCGCCGCCGGCCGGCTCGGCACCGTCTTCGCGCGGCCGAAAGCGTTGGCGATCGCCTGCGTGCTGACGCTGACCGGCCTCGGCTGGCTGTACCTGGCGCTGCTGGTCGCCAATATGGGCGGCGACATTGGCGCGCTCGGCCCCGGCATGGCAGCGCTCGATCTCATCCCGCGCGCAATCGCTGCGCTGTGCCGCCCGACTTTCGGTCTTGCCATGCCCGATGGCGCGTGGCCCGCCGGCGGATTTGTGGTCGTCGCACTGATGTGGGCGGCGATGGTGCTCGCCATGATGCTGCCGAGCGCCTCACCCATGATCCTCACTTATGCGGGGATCGCCGATACCGCCGCGCGCAAAGGCGAATCCATCGTCTCGCCGTTCATGATCGCCGCCGGCTATACCGTGATCTGGCTCGGGTTTGCTGCCGTCGCCACGCTGGCGCAGTTCGTCCTCACGCGCGCGGCCTTGCTCGACACTGGCATGGCCTCGGCGAACGGGCTGTTCTCCGGCGCGTTTTTCATCGCTGCCGGTCTCTACCAGTTTTCCGCGTTCAAGCAGGCCTGTCTCAAGCAATGCCGGCAGCCGTTTCCCTTCTTCTTCGCGCATTGGCAGACGAGCACGCGCGGCGTATTCCGGCTCGGTTTGCAACAGGGGCTTTATTGTCTCGGCTGTTGCTGGGCGATGATGCTGGTGATGTTCGCGGTCGGCGTGATGAACGTCATCTGGATGGCGGCGCTCGGCATCGTCATGACGCTGGAGAAGATCGCCAGCGGTAACCGCATCACCAATATCGTGGGCGTGGCACTGATCGTTGGCGGGGTCGGTTTCGTGTTCGCGGGGTTCGCCGCCCATTGGCCACTGCACAACAACTAAGTTAGCAACAAGAAAAGCCGGAGTAAAACCTTGACCGAAGCGTGGATCCTGAAAGGCGAGATGGCGCTGTCGTGCAGCTGCACGGTATTCTGCCCCTGCGTGATCTCGCTCGGCAATCATCCGCCGACCGAAGAGCGCTGCCAGACCTGGGCCGGCTTTCGCATCGACGAAGGCCATTTTGATGTCATTGATCTTGCCGGCATCAAGCTCGGGCTGATGATGGACCTGCCGGGCATCATGGCGCGCGGCAATTGGACCGTGGCCCTGTTTGTCGAAGACAAGGCGCCGATCCAGGCGGTGAAGGGTCTCACGCGTATTTTCACCGGCCGTGTTGGCGGCACCACGCATCTGCTTTCGATCCTCGTTGGTCAGTTTCTCGGCGTACAGCAGATCCCGATCACCTACGAGATGCAGGGCGATACACGCATCGTCAGCCTTGAGAGGTATGGCGGCGGCGCCATTACGCCGGTGCCCGGAAAACAGAAGGGCGAGAACGTCGTCATCCGCAACAGCGATTATTGGGTCGGCTCCGATATCATCGTGGCACGCGCCGACAAGTCGCGCTTCCGCGGCTTCGGCCGCAACTGGAACCTGACCGGCCGCTCGGCCGAGATCGTCAAGCTCGATTGGGGCAATCAGTAAGTGGCATCGTTCGCAAGCGCGCGCGCCTTCGCCGTTCACGTATTCACCGCGACCGGGGCGGCGATCGCTTTTCTGGCGCTCATCCTGGCGACCGGCGAGCACTGGGCGGCGATGTTCTTCTGCCTCGGCTGCGCGCTTATCGTCGACGGGCTGGACGGGCCGCTGGCGCGCGCCTTCAAGGTGGCGGTGGTGCTGCCGCGCTGGTCGGGCGAGACCCTCGACATCGTGGTCGATTTCGTTACCTACGTTTTCGTGCCGGCTTACGCCATCGCCGCGAGCGGGATGCTGCCGCGCGCGCTGGCAATCCCCGCCGGGGTCATCGTGGTGATCTGCGGCGTGCTTTATTTTGCCGACCGCGAGATGAAGACGCCCGACAATTATTTCCGTGGCTTCCCCGTCCTGTGGAATCTGGCCGCCTTCTACCTCTATTTGCTGGAGCCGGCCGAGTGGGTGGCGGCCGGCATGATCGCGGCGCTTGCTATCCTGACCTTCGCACCCATCAAGTTTCTGCACCCGTTGCGCGTCAAGCGCCTGCGCGCGCTCAACGTCGCCTTGCTGATCGCCTGGGCGGTGCTGGCGTTCATCGCGGTGGTCTATAATCTTCAACCCGGTCCCTACGTCATCTGGCCGCTGGTCGCGATCGCGCTTTATTTCTTTGTCGCCGGGCTGCTGCCGCGGACGGCCTGACAATCGAGGAGCTTGCCATGACTCGACCGGTTCTCTTGATTGCGGGCGGAAGCCGCGGAATCGGCGCATCTTGCGCGCGGCTTGCCGGCAGCCGCGGCTATGACGTGGCGGTCAACTACAAGAGCAACAGTAAAGCTGCGGCCAGTGTGGTCGAGGCGGTGAAAAAATCCGGCGGCAAGGCGGTTCCACTGCAGGGCGACATGTCGGTCGAAGCCGACATTGAGCGCGTGTTCGATGCGGCGGCGCGCGAGCTCGGCCCAATCACGCAATTCGTGCACAGCGCCGGCATCGGGGGCAAGAATTCCAAGCTCGCGGCGGCCAGCGCAGCGACAATCCGCGATGTGATCGACGTCAATCTCTACGGAGGCCTGCTGTGCGCGCGCGCCGCGGTGCGGCGCATGTCCACCGCCGAGGGCGGACCGGGCGGCGCGATCGTGTTGATCTCGTCGATTGCCTCGCTGACCGGCGGTGCCGGTGAATATGTATTCTACGCCGCCGCCAAGGGCGGTATCGACGCGCTTACAAATGGCCTGGCGCGCGAGGTTGTGAAAGAGGGCATTCGCGTCAACGCCGTTCGTCCAGGCCCGACCGACACTGAGATCCACGAACCTGGTCGCCTGGAGAGGATCACGCCGTTGCTGCCGATGGGACGGCCCGGCAAGCCGGACGAAATCGCGGAGGCCGTCCTGTTCCTGCTCTCGGACGCGGCCTCCTACATCACGGGCGCTGCGCTCAACGTGGCCGGCGGGCGGTAATGGGCAGGCAGGCCTCTTCGGCATATGTCTTGCGCTTGGCGGGGCACTGCCTATGATCGCCGCCGAACTGTTACCCCCACAACAATTCGCATCATTTCAAGGGAGTGAATCATGGTCGCGGCAGTGCGCGTACACAAAACCGGCGGTCCTGAAGTCCTGACCTATGAGGACGTCGACGTCCCGGCGCCCGGCCAGGGCCAGGTCAAGATGAAGACCCATGCCGCCGGTATCAATTTCATCGACTGTTATTTCCGCAACGGCAGCTATCCCTCGCCGGTCGGAATGCCGTTCACCGCCGGCAACGAGAGCGCCGGCGAGGTGATCGCGGTCGGCCCCGGCGTCACCGATCTGAAAGTGGGCGACCGCGTCGGTTTTGTCGGCCCGCTCGGCGGCTACGCGGCCGAGCGTCTGGTGCCGGCCGAGCGTGCGCTCAAGCTGCCCGCCAATATCAGCTACGAGCAGGCCGCCGGCATGATGCTCAAGGGCATGACCGCGCAATATCTCGTCAACCGCACCTACAAGGTAGGCAAGGGCACGATCGTGCTGATGCACGCTGCGGCCGGCGGCGTCGGCCTGATCCTCTGCCAGTGGGCGAACCATCTCGGCGCTACCGTGATCGGCACCGTCGGCTCCAAAGACAAGGCCGAAATCGCCAAGAAGAACGGCTGCCACCACACCATCCTTTATCGCGACGAGGATTTCGTCGCCAAGGTGAAGGAGATCACCAGCGGTAAGCTGTGCGACGTGGTCTATGACGGCATCGGCAAGACGACATTTCCGGCCTCGCTCGATTGCCTACGCCCGCTCGGCTACTTCGTCAGCTTCGGCTCGGCCTCCGGCCAGATCGAAGCCTTCAACATCAACATCCTGCAGACCAAGGGCTCGCTATTTGCGACACGGCCGGCGCTCAATCACTACGCCGCAAAGCGCGAGGACCTGCAGAGCATGGCCAAGGACTTGTTCGAGAAGGTCGGCTCAGGCGCGGTGAAGATCCCGGTCAACCAGACCTACAAGCTCAAGGACGCGCAGAAGGCGCACAAGGACCTGGAAAGCCGCGGCACTACCGGCGCTTCAATTTTGGTCCCGTAACCACCTAAACCGTTATTCCGGCCGTGCGCCCATTGCGCGCGGCCGGACGCATTTTGAGGGCAGTGGCGTGAACGGCAATCCGGAAGCCTGGGGACGATGGGCGACGCTCGCCCTCGGCCTGGTCGCCTTGCTCGGCAGCCAAGTGGTGGCGCTCTTGGCGCTGACCTGGTGGCATGGCGTCGGCATCGCGCATCTATCGGATTTTTCCGGCGACGGCGTCGCCGTCACGCTCATCATCTTCGTTTCGATCCCGGTGCAGCTCGCGCTGCTTTACCTGCTGGCGCAACGGCCGGGCGGCAGCGCCGCCGCCTATCTTGGATTGACGCTGCCGAGCCGCGGCGAGCTCGGCTTTGGCGTTGCCGTCACGGTGGCGCTGATCATCGTCGGAAACTTGGTGAGCTGGCTGTTTGGCCACGCCATCATCACGCCGTTCCAAGTCGACATTTACCGCACTGCGGCCGCGGCCGGCTGGCTGCCTTGGCTATGGCTGGCGGTGGTCGTAGTGACGCCCATCGGCGAGGAGACCTTGTTCCGCGGATTTTTATTCCGCGGCTGGCTACGCGCGCCGCGTGACGTATGGCCGGTGATCATGATCACCGCGCTGCTGTGGGCGCTGGTGCACGTGCAATATGACTGGTACGTAATCGCGCAGGTGTTCGTGTTCGGTGTGATGCTAGGATGGCTGCGCTGGGCCACCGGCTCAACCATCCTGACCATGCTGCTGCATGCCATGATCAATTGCGAAGGCATGCTTGAAACCGTCGTCAGTTTGCATCGCTCGCTATAGGCATGCCGCGATGCGCGCAAAAGCCGGGTGTTGTGTGATGCCGGCCGGCAGCCGCGGCAGGCCGATCACCTCGACGCTGTCGGAGAAGCGCGCGATGCTGGCGACCGTATCGTCGAGCTCGACCGGATTGCGTTCGCTTTCGCTGACGACAATCGCCGCGATGGAGAGGTTGCGCTGCGTCAGCACGTCGATGGCGGTCAGCGTGTGGCTGATGGTGCCGAGATAGCCGCCGACCACCAGCAGCAGCGGGATGTTCAGCGCCGCCATCCAGTCGAGCACGGTGCGGTTCCCATCGAGTGGCACCATGATTCCGCCGACGCCTTCGATAAACAGAATACCGTTGTTCGCTTGAATTGCCGTGCGGCTGAAACCGATCAGCTCGTCGAACGCGACGCTGCGGCCTTCGCGCGCGGCCGCGAGATCGGGCGAGAGCGGCGCGCGGAAGCGCCAGGGCGCGATGCGTTCGACCTCGTCGGCAGCGACCGGCCGCCCGAGCGCGGCGAGCAGCACCGCCGGGTCGCTGGTCTCGACCACCGATGAATCGTAACCGCTCACCACCGGCTTGAGGGCGCTGACGGCCTGGTTGGACGTGCGCAAGTACCGGATCAGGCCGGCGGTGACAAAGGTCTTGCCGACGTCGGTTCCGGTCGAGGTGACGAAATAAGCGGCCACGATTCAAGCTACTAGAATGTTTTCGCGCACGAGGCTGGCGAGCCGCGCGATCTGATCGTCGGGATGCTGTGCGGTAAAGGTCAGGCGCAGCCGTGCGGAGCCGTCAGGCACCGTGGGGGGGCGAATGGGGACGGCAAGGAAGCCTTCGTCCATCAACAGGCGTGAGGCATCCAACGTTGCTTGTTCATCACCGATGACCACGGGCACGATAGGGCTTTGCGCTTGCCGCAGGCCGGCGGCGCCCGTGAAGGCTTTCGCCTTCTGTACGGGGAGCGCCGCATAGCCCGGCTCACGCTCGATCACATCGAGCGCGGCGATCGCGGCGGCGACGATCGCCGGCGGCAGGCCGGTGGAATAGA
>Ga0307428_1000304_pt1 | contig 36008 bp, 31 predicted proteins | sample SalMarWE160240MG_FD_202161 | JGI IMG/M metagenome (GOLD analysis project Ga0307428, IMG submission 202161) | Salt marsh sediment microbial communities from the Plum Island Ecosystem LTER, Massachusetts, United States - WE1603-240 | ecosystem: Environmental > Aquatic > Marine > Intertidal zone >...
TTCCAATATGTTAAAGCCGGCTTTAGCTCGGGGCGAATTGCATTGTATCGGAGCTACAACTTTAAAGGAATATAGAAAATATATCGAAAAAGATGCTGCATTGGAGAGAAGATTCCAACCAGTGTTAGTAAAGGAACCCTCAGTAGAAGATACTATTGCTATTTTAAGAGGGTTAAAAGAGAAATATGAAGTGTATCATGGAATAAGGATCAAAGATTCAGCTTTAGTTGCTGCAGCCATATTATCTAATCGTTATATTACCGATAGATTTTTGCCAGATAAGGCAATTGATCTAATAGATGAAGCTTCCTCCCGTTTAAGGATGGAGATTGACAGTATGCCTATAGAGATAGATGAAGTGGAAAGAAAAATTATTCAATTAGAAATAGAAAAGCATGCTTTAAAGAAAGAAAAAGATTCTGTTTCTCAGGAACATTTAAATAAAATAGAAAAGGAACTAAGTTCTTTAAAAGAAAAAAGAGATGGGATGAAATTAAAATGGAAGAATGAGAAGGAATCAATCCAGAGAATACAAAAAATAAAAAGTAGTATTGAAAAAAACAAAATAGAAGCTGAAAAAGAAGAGAGAGAAGGTAATCTTAATCGAGTAGCAGAATTAAAATATGGAAAGCTCCCTCAACTACAAAAAGATTTAGCAGAAGAGAATAAAAAATTAACTACTTTGCAAAAAGAACATAAAATGCTTAAAGAAGAAGTTGATGAAGAGGATATTACAGAAATTATTTCCAAATGGACCGGCATACCAGTTGGTCGATTGCTGGAGGGGGAAGCAAATAAATTAGTTAGGATGGAAGAAGAGCTTAAACAAAGAGTTGTTGGACAAGATGAGGCGATTAGGTTAGTTTCTAATGCCATCAGGAGATCTCGAGTCGGTATAGCGGATCCCAATAGACCTGTAGGGTCATTTATATTTATGGGACCCACAGGAGTAGGTAAAACCGAGCTTGCCCGTAGTTTGGCTGATTTTTTGTTTAATGACGAAAATTTTCTAGTGCGTATCGATATGTCTGAATATATGGAGAGACACAGTGTAGCCCGGTTAATCGGGGCTCCGCCAGGCTATGTAGGATATGAAGAAGGTGGTCAACTTACTGAAATTGTCAGACGCAAACCTTATTCAGTTATTCTTTTTGATGAAATTGAGAAAGCTCATCCCGATGTTTTTAATGTTTTGTTACAGATTTTAGATGATGGTCGTCTAACTGACGGACAGGGAAGGGTAGTTAATTTTAAAAATTCTATTTTGATTATGACTTCGAATATTGGTAGTCGGTGGATCTACGAAATGAATGAGGGGAATAGAGAGTCTGTTATGCAAAAAGTAAACGATTCTCTTCGTGAGCACTTTAAGCCAGAATTTATAAATAGACTTGATGAGATAATTATCTTTAATAATTTGGATAAAGAACAGATTATTAAAATCGTGGATATCCAGCTCAATATTTTAAAAAAGAGATTAGCAACTAAAAAAGTTTATTTAAAAATTACTCAAAAAACAAAAGAATTTTTAGCTGAAAAAGGATATGACCCTCATTATGGTGCTCGACCTTTAAAGAGAACCATTCAAAGGTACATTCAAGACCCCTTAGCCTTGCAAATTTTAGAAGGAGTTTTTAAAGAGGGGGATAAATTAGAAACCGATTTGGATGAAAAAAATGAGAAAATAATTTTTAAGAAATTGTAAATTTACTAATAATTATTCACTATCGACTAATTTAATCGGTAAATTGGCAAATTGGTCAATTGTAATCACTTGTCTCTTGCAACTTTCTTTTTTATCTTAATTGGCAAATTGGTCAATCGGTCAATATAAATTAAAAAGGAGAACTACCAATGTTTACGCAATATATAAACAGTTTTTGGAAAGCGGTATTAAGTATTTTTAGTCCGGAAAATCTTATTCTGTGGTGGGGAAAATTTCTAACAATTATTATAATATTTGTGGTAGCAAAGATAGCTTTATCGGTAATTAATAAACTAATAGAAAAATCTTTAACCCCTTTAAAAAAATCTAAAAATTATAAAAAGAGGATTTCTCGTGCAAATACTCTTATCCCGCTTTTGCAGAGTGTTTCTAAATATGTAATTTTTTTTATCGCTGGAGTAATGGTGTTAAGAGAATTAGGAGTAGATACTACTGCAATAATTGCCAGTGCAGGAGTAGTTGGTTTGGCGATAGGTTTTGGTGCCCAATCTTTGGTAAAGGATGTTTTATCAGGCGCTTTTTTGCTTTTTGAAGGAATAATTTCGGTGGGAGATTCTGTTAATGTAGGAGAACATTCTGGCACAGTGGAAGTTATCGGTTTAAGGAACATTCATTTAAGGAAGTATTCGGGCGAGTTAAGAGTAATACCTTACGGAGAAGTTGCTAGCTTTGGCAATTTTAATAAAGGGTATATGAGGGCTATTGTTAAAGTAGGAGTAGCTTATGAACAAGACGTAGAGAGGGGAATGAAGACCTTAGAAGAAATTGCCGATAAATGGGCCGAAGAGAGTAAAAATATTGTTTTAGAAGCTCCAATTGTTCAAGGAGTATTATCTCTCGGTTCTTCAGAAGTAACCTTAAGAGTGTCAATCAAAGTTAAGCCAATGACTCACTGGGGGGCAGAAAGAGAACTTAAAAGAAGAATTAAAGACACGTTTGACAAAAAAGGGATAGAAATACCCTTCCCCAGACAGGTAGTCTACCTAAAAAAAGAGAAAAAATAAAGATTAATGAAACTGGTTCCAATTGATATTCTAAATATCAATTTTTAAATAGATTTTCACATAGAACAAAAAATTCTTAGAGTATGAAATACAAGTAAATATATTTTTAAGATTAGGGTAAAATAATCTTTTAAAAATTTAGTTTAAAAATACACTTTTTATCTTCTTAAGGAATATCAGTATAATTAATATCTATATTAGAAACTCCGCATTCAATCTCTATCTCTGTTTTATATTCTGATTCGTTGTAATTGTAGGAAATATATGTACCATTTCTCTTAATAAAGTCGTCAAGGTCTTTTATAGCAATTCCCGAATCAATATTCACTGTTGCTCCCACATTTTTAGGTATGGCAATATTAATATTAGATACCCCGGTATCTATAATTATTTTAGAATCATATTGAGGTAAAACTAAGTTAATATTACTTGCTCCACTTTCAATATATAGTTTTTCTACTTTAAAACCTGATAAGTTGCAATCTGTATCGATAGCACCTGTTTTAATAGATAAATCGTATATTATTTTATTATTTAATTTTAACTGCCAGTGATTTCCAATATTATTAGAAATTCTTCTTTTTATTACTTGTGAGTGATAAATAAGGATATTGGCTTCTTTTTCAGTATGGGAAAATTCTTCAAAAGGCTCAAATTCTTTATATCGATATTGAGAAATACATTCATAAAGTAGAGGGGTGGATTCACCCAGAGTAAGTTTCCCTACATCAAGATTTAATCCAATTGAAGCTCTTTCAATTTCTAGATACTCCTTCGTTTCTAAAACTACTTCAGTTTCAAGAGTTGTCTCGGTCTCCGGAGCCGTTTCGGTTTCAGGAACTTTTTCAACTTCTATAACTATTTCGCGGCTTAGAGTTTTTACTTCCCTTGCTATTTCTCCTTCAAAATTAATTCCCATATAACTTGCTCCCACTCCCACAATAATTCCCAGGAAAATAATTAGTGGTCCCATAAAGGAAAGACTCTTTCCTCTAAAGATCAAAGATAAACCTAAACTTACTATAAGCAGGGGCCAGAGTCTAATTAAATTTGACCATACTGACCATTCTAATATTTCTAAAGTATTTGCCAGGAGGATTGCTCCTATAAGTAAAAAAGTTAATCCTTTAATTATTTTATTTCCTTTCATTTCTTTCACCTCAATTTTATTAATTAACCGATTTACCAATTCAACAATTAAATTAGTCTATAGTATTTAATTAGCGTATAGCGTACAGCGAGTAGCGTATAGTTGCGGGCTACAAGTGTAAGTAAAATACAATTAAGTAATTTGCCGATTAAATTAGTAAAGAATGAATAGTTATTAGTAGGGGTAGACCTTGTGTCTACCCTCCGTAGGACAGGCGTCTCGCCTGTTTATTTCTTCAACACGGCAGGCCATGTCTCTACCTTATGAGGGCGTATAACAATACGCCCCTACTTCTCTCTGTAAATTTGAAACTCGCAACCGGCAACTTGTAACCTGTATTTTAACTGGCAAACTAGCTAACCAGCTAACTGGATAACTAATATCCTATTCGCTCTACACTATCTTTACGATATGCGATATACGAAATACGATATACGATATACGAATTTATTCTTTTTTGGTAAGATTAGACCAGGAGTTAGCAATCAAAAGGTCAATTAATCTTTGTTGATCAGATGAATATTCAGGATTCAGACTTAAGGCAATTTCTCCTTCTCTTACAGCATTTTCGTAATCCTGGCTGCGGTAATAAGATAGTCCTAATTTATAATGTGCTTCTGAGAGAATATAATTTGAATCCGCTAACTGAAGAGCCAGTTCATAGTTTTTATGTGCTTTCGGTAGGTCTCCCGCATTATAATGCATGTTGCCTATTTCAATAAAAGCCCGGGCAAAATTATCAAAAGTAAAATCTTTGATGTATAACGGGTAAAATTTTTGGGATAATACTTTTTCCATTATGGCTTGTTCGTATTCTTCGCCTTTTAGATTAATAAGTCCTAATCGATAGTGGGCTATAGCTATCGACCGTTTATCTTCGGTAAATTGAGTAACTTTATTATAGGCGAATACAGCTTGATCAATGTTTCCCACACTACTATAGAAATCACCCAAATTCAAATAACAAGCAGCACTTTCCTGATAAGCTAAAAAATTATCCAGGATATAGGGGCTAGGTTTAAGTTTGCCTAATTTTATATATGCTTCCGTAGCTTCAATTAGTTGGTCATTATCTTGATAGAGCTGGGCTAATTCGGAAATAAGCTTGTCATTTTGAGGAATAAGTTCAACAACTTTTTCGTACTCATTTATAGCTAAGTCATATTCGAGTGTTTCTTTGTATATCATTCCCTTTACAAAATAAGCAAAGGCATTATTAGGGTCCTCGATAATAATCTGAGATAGATTGGTAAGGGCTGATTCCCTTTCTCCCATTTTGTACAAAGCATAACTCTGATTTATCCTGGCCAATATATTCATTTCATCCAAGCCTAAGGCTTTTTCGTATTCTTTTTCCGCAGGTTCATATAGATCTAATGAACAATAAAAGTTACCCATGTTGACGAAAGCGAAGACATCAGGCTTCAGAGTTTTTCCTTCTATAATTTCTTGTAATAGTTTTTCTGTTTCGTTGCTGGCAAAGGCAGTGGTAGTAAAAAGGGCTAATAAAATTATTAAAAAGATTACAAAACTTAATTTCAAATTTTCTCTATACATATTTACCATCCTTTCTTTTTTAATATTTTATAATTTTACGGATAAAATCGAAGAAATTTACTAAAAGAATTATACTTAATATCTATATATTCAACATAATTTTTAAAAATCCTCTTTTTTTATTAAAAAATATTTAAATTTATTATTATTGTTTTATTTCCATAATAAATTCTTTTAATTTTTCAATGGAAGCTTCTTTGTAATCCTCACTTTTTATAACCATAAAATATTTCATCTCTTTAAACCTTTAGTTTTTTAATTTAAGAATTAAAGAACTTTTGTATTTTATATTATATACATTCTATTTTTTTAAAGCAAATTCCTCTTTTTTTGTCTAATGTTGTAATTTTTAAATCAGTATATATAATTAAAGAAGGATTTTTGCTTATTCTATCGAATAAGATAATTGTAAAAGACAATTTTCTGATATAAACTTTATTGAGGTAGATAAAAAGTAGAATGGTATTTTTCTTTCTCTTTCTTGACACGATACACGATACTCAATACTATCTTATCTCATGGTTTCCTTTTCTATTTTCTTAACCAGATAACTAGCTAACCAACTAACCAACAAGTCATGTAATGTGTAACATGTGATAAGTACTTGTTTTTATAATTTCAGAAATTTAAGCTCATTACTCATTACTCATTACTGTATTTTATAAGAGATACGAATTTTATCTTCTTAACTCGATATTATATAGTCAATACAATATTATTGCTTTTCTTTCTTAAAGATATATTTAGTGCAATACTGTTTTTTATTTCTTTTCTTTTTCTTTCTTAACTCGATACTCGATACGCGATACTCGATACGAATTTTATCTAAAGAGAGGTGGCAACCGATGAAAATTATCCATCAATTAGCACAAGATATAGTTGATAAAACCATGAGTATTTTGGGAAAAAACATTAATATTATGGACGAAAAAGGAGTTATTATCGGTTCTGGTGATAATAGTCGTTTAAACCAATACCATGAAGGGGCAGCCCAGGTAATTAAGGAAGGCAAGAAGTTGGAAATTTATTCTAAAGATATAAATCATTTAGTGGGAGCAAAGCCAGGGATTAATCTCCCCATAGAACATAACAATAAAATTATTGGAGTAGTGGGTATTACCGGTGAGCCAAATGAAGTCAGCCCTTTTGGAGAAGTGATAAAGATGACTGTTGAGATGATGTTAGAGCAGGAATTTTTATTAAAAGAAATACAATTAGAAAAACAGGCTCAGGAAAATTTTATTCACGATCTAATATCCGGGAGAATTGGAAATGATTCAGATTTATTTTTAACTCGAGGACAGATTGTAGGGTACGATATCCTGATTCCCCGAGTAGCCTTAGTTATAGATATTTATCAGTTTGAAAAGACCGCTAAGCAGAGTTTGCAGGCATTCAAAGGATCGAAAAAAGGAGAAATTCATTTACAAAGATTAAAAAATGATGTATTAAAAACTATTCAAAGGATATTTGTGGATACTCCCCAGGAAATTGTATCTTATACGGGGGGAGATAGATTTGTAGTTCTGAAAACTATTTATCTTAAAGATTCAGATGAAATTCTGAGAAAAAAGTTATTTAGAATTGGGAAGAGAATAAAAGATACCATTTCTCAAAAGATGAAATTTAAAGTAACCATCGGAATCGGAGAATATCATGAAGGCATTCAGGGTTTAAATAAATCATTTAAAGAAGCTACCCAGGCGTTAGATGTAGGGACTAAATTGGAAGGAGCGGGAGATATTTATCATGTAGACAATTTAGGCGTAGGCAAGCTGTTAGCAGAGATAAGAGAAGAAAGTCAGCAAGAATTTATGGGAAAAACTATTTATTGTACAAAAAATAATAAAGAGAAGAAAATAAACGAAACATTACTGGAAACTTTACAAGCCTTTTTTGATAATAATTTAAGTATTTCAAAAACTGCTCAAGCTATCTATGTACATCGTAATACTTTGCTTTATAGATTAAGAAGGGTTAAAGAGATAACCGGTTTAGACCCAAAAAAGTTTGATAATGCTGTGCAACTGAGGTTAGCTTTAAAAATGAGGATATATCAAGGGAGTAATAAGTTAAAATAATTTTAAGTTGTGCCTAAAAAAGAAAATTCTTGGGAAGAAAGTGTAATAATGCTGATAGAGTTACTATATATTCTACCGAAGATTTTATAAACATTGCTTGTAAAAAAACAGAAAAAGGAGAAAATTAAAATGGCTAAGGTTAATAAAGAGCCATACAAGGCATTCATTGTACCCCATACTCATTGGGACAGAGAATGGTATCGAACATTTCAACAATTTAGAATTAGATTAATTGATCTCATAAATAATTTAATCGATATTTTAGAAAAAGATAAAACATTTAGTGATTTTACCTTAGATGGTCAGACTATCGTTCTGGAGGATTATTTAGAAGTCCATCCCGAAAGAAGGGCAATTCTAAAAAAATATATCACTGAAGGCAGGATTCATGTTGGTCCCTGGTATATTCTCCCTGATGAATTTCTGGTGAGTGCAGAATCAATTGTAAGAAATTTGCTCTTAGGTCATAAAATTGCCTCTGAGTTTGGCAGAGTAATGAAGATCGGCTATATACCAGATCCTTTTGGGCACATAACCCAAATGCCACAAATTTTAAAAGGTTTTGGAATTGATAATATTATTTTTTGGCGGGGTATAGAATATGACCAGAGTCAAGGGAATGAATTTATCTGGCAAGGTCCTGATGGTACAGGGCTTTTTGCTGTTCATTTACCTAAAGCAGGTTATTGTAATGCTATGAGTTTATCAGAAGATGCAGACCAAGCTTACAAGCTGATAAAAGAGGCAATTGATGATTTATTATCTCGAGAAACTTCAAAATCATTATTATTATTAAATGGTGTTGATCACTTAGAGGCTCAACCCCATATCCCCCGTTTAGTAAAAGAGTTAAATAAATCTTTTACCGATATTGAGATAAAACAAGGAAACCTAAAAGAATATATAGATTATGCTAAAAAGACCGTAAAACCTGATCTTAATAAAGTTACCGGTGAATTCAGATCAGGCAAAGATACTAATATTTTACAGAGTGTATATTCTTCCCGTATGTATATCAAACAAGCCAACGAAAGGGGTGAAATCCTTTTAGAAAATTGGGCTGAACCGACTGCTTCCGTTGCTTGGTTATTAGGTAAGAATTATCCCCGGAATTTAATCTGGACCAGCTGGAAATGGTTGTTAAAAAATCATCCTCATGATAGTATCTGTGGCTGTAGTATTGATCAAGTACACCGGGAGATGATGACCCGCTTTGATTGGTCCAAACAGATTGCCCAGGAGGTAATTAACAAGAATTTAGATTATATTACAGAAAAGATTAAGATTGATTATTTGAAAAAAGATGAATTAGTCTTAGTAGTCTTCAACCCTCTGCCTTATTCTATAGGTGAGAATGTAGAGGTAAGGGTTAAATTTCCCCAAGAGGTTAAGTTAAATCGAGTTAAGGTTTTAACTGCACAAGGAGAAGAGATCCCGTATCAATTAAAAGGTTATGGATTAGATTATAAAATTATTTTTAATCCTTTTAAAGTTCCTCAATTTTTAGAAGTTAATTATGCTGATATATCTTTTACTGCCAAAGATATTCCTGCCTGTGGTTATAAAGTTTTTATTATTAAGGCAATTAATGATTTAAGGACCTCTAAAGAATATGAGACTGATATAAGAACCGGTAGAGATTGCATTGAGAATAAATATTATAAAGTAATTGCTGAAACTAATGGAACAGTGACAATTGTGGACAAATTAAATAATAAAGTTTTTAAGAATTGCAATAGATTTGTAGATAGTGGAGATGCAGGAGATGAATATACTTATTCTCCCCCCTTAAATGACGAAATAATAGTTAGTCAATTAAATAATATTAGCACCAAAGATGTTGGTCCCTCTGAAGCCGTTTTAAAGGTATCAGGAAAGATGATATTGCCAGTCGGATTAAAATCGGATAGAAAGTCTCGAAAAGATAAGAAGATAGAGTGTCCTCTTGAATCTGAAATAAAATTATTTAGTGAGGTTCAGAGAATAGAATTTAAAACTAAATTTGATAATAAAGCCTGCGATCATCGTTTACGAGTTGAGTTTCCTACAAATATTAAAAGCAATTATGTTTATGCTGAAGGTCATTTTGAGGTAGTAAAGCGTTCCATCAATATACCTGATAGTGAAGGTTGGAAAGAAAAAGCTTATAAAACTGCTCATAATTCAGGATTCATTGATATTAATAATAAAGAATATGGACTGGCAGTACTAAATCAGGGGCTGCCTGAATACGAGATAATTCCTGGTGATAATACCATAGCTTTAACTTTACTCCGATGTGTAGGTTGGTTATCCAGGGGGGATTTGGAATATAAAAAAGGAAATGCTGGTCCTTCATTTGCCACACCGGAAGCACAATGTTTAGGAGAAAACAATTTTTCTTATGCTCTTATACCTCATCAGGATAGTTGGGATGATGCCCGTATTTCTCAGAAGACAAAACAGTATAAGACTAAAGTATTAACTACACAATTAAAGAATCAACCGGGAAATCTGTCAGATAAATATAGTTTTATAGAATTAGAAGGCAAACATTTAGAAATTAGCGCCATTAAAAAGCATGAATTTGAAGATAAATTAGTAATTAGAGTCTATAACCCTACTAATGAAAAGACCACTGGAAAGATTAAATTAGGATTTAATATACATAAAGTCTATTTGGGTAAATTGGATGAAAGTTATGAAGAAGAATTAGCATATAACAATGGAGTGGAAATAGAGCTTAAGCCGAAGGAAATAAAGACTATTATTTTTGAAGCATTATAGTCTTATCCAATGCAAGATGAGCCTGAAATAAAGAGTCATGCTGCTAATATTTTATCAAATAATTTATCCCTTTCCAACTGTACTTTTTTAGCCATCTCATTATCGGTATATCTTTTCGCTTTTTTGTCTAACATTCCCAAGGTTACACTTTCTTTTAGATATACCCGGGTATCAGGTATACTCCTTAATTTCTCATATGGAGTCATATAATCCTGATATCTGTATTTCTTCTTTATTTTTCCTTTTTTATCCTTTACTTCAATAGGAAAGGCACAAGGACGGTGAAAATTCAAATACTCGTTAAAACACTCAAAATAAAACTCATTTATCCCTTTAGCATGTCTCTGCCCTATATGACCATATCCCATCCATTTCCTTAACACCCAGCCGTTTTTCGTTTCCGCAAGAGCATTATCATTGGTATGTCTAGGTCTGCTTTTGGTCAGTTTTATCAATAGATTATTTAACATCTCCGCTACTTTTCTATTTATGTATTCTTTAACCATTGTCTGCATGAAAATTTATAACCCGGTAAGGATAGCTAGCGATTATCTTTTCCAGTAAAGGGATGAGATGGCAATCGGTGATCTTTCCCACTGCTCCCACCACCTCCCATTGCACGATCTCATCAACCGTATTTATATGATAGACCCCTTTTTCTCCATCTCTATCTCCCTGATGCACAGTATCTACCCTTAAGTATCCCGGTTTCCCTCCCGGCTCTGGTTTACACCTCTCTCCTATTGTTCTCCCTTTAGTCTTTTTGGTCTCTTGATAAAAGGTTACACTACGCCGATATAAGACTGTTTTCTTCAGATTGTATATATGGGATACCGAAATTGCAGCTATATTCCGGTATTCTTCTTCCCCATATTTATTCGCCATTCGCTCCAGGGTCTTTTTTAGGGAAGCCCCATTGGGATAATCATGTAATTCTGCGGTCCGAGCAAGTAGTTGAATATCTTTACTGGTGTATTTCCTCTCGAATTTATTTCTTTTATATTCTTTCACTCTCACTCGCCCGGTTTCCCTGTATTCCTTTATTTGTCTGGTAACTTGGGGTCTGGAATATCCGGTTATTTTCTCTATGTATTTCTTTATTAAACCTTTTTCTTTCTTACCCAAGTTTAAATAATCAAACCTTTCCAGTGCCTCTTCTATCCATTCATACGCCTCCTTCCGGAATCTCTTTTTAAATTCTATTACATCCGATTCTTTCAAAAACCTCTTTACTTCAACGATACTGCTTAATTGTGAGTCATTCATAGTTATCACCATAACATAGCTATTATGACTCTTACACTTAGCCTGTCAAACTTTTATCTGTCAGAGACTTGTTTCAGGCTCATCTTCGGATTAGAAAAGAGTATTATTGTATAAATAAATATAGTTATGATAAGATAAAAAAATTTGTAATTTATTTAGTATTACGTTAATATAGAAAATGTCAACGATGGCATTATAAAAATTACATATTATGGTTCTATATTAAATGTTATCGTTGACGAAAAGGATGCTGTTATGTCAGTAAAGTGTTTATTGGTTGAGCCTCAAGGGTCTCATCAAGTGATTATTTTTAAAATTAATGATAAAATAGCAAAATTAGTTATTTCGGGTGAAACGAAAATCAAACCCGGGGATCCATTTTTTATTAATTTTAAGCAGGAAAAAATATTATTTTTTGATTATGAAAGTCATGAGGAGATATAGAATTATTATATAAAGGAAGGGCAGCATGAATATAGCATTATGTCATTACCGGGTTGGCGAAACTGATGGAGTTTCCCTGGAGATGGATAAATGGAAAAAAGTTTTAGAAAATATGGGGCATAAAGTATATTTTATTGCCGGCAGTACAGGCACATCTGATGGTTATATTATACCGGAAATGAATTATAGATTTAAAGAGGATTTAAAAATTGAAAGAAATGCCTATTTAAAATTAGAGGACTATCAGGGTGAGGATGAATTAATAAGAGCCATAAGAAGGCAAACTTTGAAAATTGAAGAAGCCTTGAAAAAAATCTTAATAGAAAATAAGACAGATTTAATTATTCCCAATAATATTTTATCAATCGGCAGAAGCATCCCTACTGCTATGGCGTTTACTAATATTATTAAGGAATTAGGTATTAGATGTATCGGACATCATCATGATTTTTACTGGGAAAGGGATAATTTTTCTCAACCAACATGCAATTTCGTTCGCAAGGCCCTGGAGGAATATTTCCCCCCAAAAGATGATTTGATCTCACATGTAGTAATTAATAGTATTGTTCAAAAGGAATTAAAAACAAGAAGAAATCTGGATTCTGTTATTATACCCAATGTATTTGATTTTAATGAGAAGCTATGGGATACTGATGATTACAATAAAGATTTTAGAGAAAAATTAGGCATTAAAGATAATGATATTCTTATGCTGCAGGCAACCAGGGTAACAAATAGAAAAGCAATCGAACTGGCTATAGATGTGGTTGAGGAAATGCAGAGAGAAGAGAACAGGAAAATACTTGAAGAAGCAAAATTGTATAATGGAAAAAGTTTTAAAGAGGACAGCAGGATTGTACTCGTATTAGCGGGGATGATAGAGACTGCAGATGATTATGTTGAGAGGCTTAAAATCAGGGCCAAAGAAAGCAATGTAGAATTACTGTTTGTCAATAATCTGGTTGAACATTCAAGATGTACAAAAAACAATAACAAGATATATTCCTTATGGGATACGTATGTTTTTGCAGATATAATAACCTATCCGAGCATTCAGGAGGGATGGGGAAATCAGTTTTTAGAAGGTCTATTTGCAAAAAAACCGATGTTAGTATTTGAATATGATGTTTACAAAGAAGATATCAAAGAAAAAGGATTTGAGGTCATTTCTTTAGACGATAAATACGAACTTGATAAATACGGTCTAGCAAAGGTGGATGAAGGAGCAATAAAGCGTGCTGCCGGAGAATGTATAAAATTACTTATAGATAAAGATTTCAGAGAAAAGATGGTTGAAGAAAATTTCCAATTAGGAAGGGAATTTTTTTCACATGAAAGCTTAGAAGAAAAATTAAAAATGATTATATAATGATTTTATGGGGGTGATTTGAAATAAAAGAATATACTATTAAAGATATTGCAAAAATCGCCAACGTTTCTCCACGGACGGTTTCCAGAGTTGTAAATGAAGAAAAAAAAGTAAAGAAAGAAACAAGAGATAAAATATTAAAAATCATTAAATCAACCGGGTACCAGGTTAATCTTATTGCCAGATCACTTAGAAAAAAAACAACCGGGATTTTGATGGTCTTTGTAGAAAAAAATGCGGCAAATTATATAGGAAATTTCCATAATGTTTTTATCCGATTTTTAGATAGTGAAGCCAATAGATTAGGGTATAAATTAATAGTTTCAAAGTCTTCAGCTTCCAAAGTTGAAGAAAATAAACATGATGGTTTTTATTTGCTGAAAAATGGCTTTGCAGACGGTGCTATAATTTTTGATACTCGTGAAATTGATCGCCGGATTGACTATCTTGTGGAAAGGGATATTCCTTTTGTTATTGTCGGTAGGGATAATGTTTATGAATCTACTTCTTTTGTTAATCTTGATAATGTTAAGGCAGGTTATTTGGGAGCAGATCATCTTATCAAAAGAGGGAATAAGTCTATTCGATTTTTTCTGGGGGATGAAAATTTTACGGTAAACCAGGATAGAGCAAAAGGATTTATTCAAGCCTTTAATGATCATCATATCAAGAGTGAATTAAAGCATATTGATTATGGAATTATGAACCCCAAATTTGCATATGAAAAGATGAAGAATATTTTAGAAGAAGAAGTTCCTGATGCTCTTTTTGTCTCCGGTGATCAAAGGGCAATAGGAGCTTATCATGCTATTCAGGAAAAAGGACTAAAGATACCCCATGATATTGCGGTTCTCGGAATTGATAATATTCCACTATCAGAGTACTATTATCCGGCCCTGACAACGATTAGCCAGTCTGTAAGAAAGATGGCAGAAGGGGCAATAAAAATTTTGAATCAACATTTAAAAAATCCTGAGAGCTATACACACCAAAGAATTATTTTTCAGCCAAAATTAATTATCAGAAACTCTACTTAGGACGATGAAACCTTATTAAATGGTATACTCTTATTGCTGAAAAACCATATCGGAGAAGTGCCGTAATATGTCAGTATCTAAAGTAAATCGGGGAACAATAATAAACAAACTGGAATTCCTTTATGGTAAGGATAAAGCTCAAAATATATATAAAAAAATTAACGAATTAATTGATATATATAATAAAAATAGTGCCAGCAAAATTCCGAAAACTGATTTTTTAAATGAAAAAGACGTTGTCTTAATTACCTATGGAGATAACATTCAAACAACCAACAAAAACCCCCTGCAATCCTTATTTAAATTTGCCGATGAGTATCTTGAACAGGCAATAAATATTATTCATATACTACCATTTTATCCTTACTCTTCTGATGATGGGTTTTCGGTTATAGATTATAAAAAAGTTAATCCGGCTTTAGGGGACTGGAAGGATATTAAGGATATAAGTCAAAAATTCAATTTAATGTTTGACCTGGTAGCCAATCATATTTCCCCTAAAAGTGTATGGTTTAAAGAATATCTAAAAGGTAACCTCAAATATGATGACTATTTTATTAGTATTGATAAAGATGCTGATCTATCTTCAGTTACCAGGGCAAGAACCCATCCGTTATTAACAAAATTTAAAAGAAAAGGGGAAGATGTTTATCTCTGGACAACTTATAGTGCAGACCAGATAGACCTTAATTTCGCAAATGAAAATGTACTACTGGAGATCATCGATGTAATATTATTTTATGCCAGTAAAAAAGCCAGGGTTATTCGCATGGATGCCATCGGTCATATCTGGAAGAAATTAGGGACAAGCTGTATTAATTTAAGAGAAACGCACTATGTAATTCAATTAATTAGAGCTGTTCTTGATGAAATTTTTCCTGATACATTATTGCTTACACAGACAAATGTACCACACAAAGAGAATATCAGTTATTTTGGCAATGGTTATGATGAAGTCCAATTGGTATATCAATTTGCCCTCCCCTTATTAGTATTACATACCTTCTACACCGGTGATGCCTCCCGTCTTCTTGAATGGGCATCCCGTATTAAAAATGTTTCTGATAAAACAGCTTTCTTTAATGTGCTTGCTACCCATGATGGTCTGGGGTTTGTTCCGGTTAAAGCTATTTTAACAGACAAGGAAATAACAAGTATTGCAGATAATATAAAAGAAAGAGGAGGATTTATATCTTATAAAATTGCAAAAGATGGAATTAAAGAACCGTACGAAATAAATATTACCTATTATAGTGCTATTGCCGATTCTAAAAATAGTGAAGAATCAAATATAAAGAAATTTATCGCTTCCCAAGCAATAATATTATCTTTATTGGGCATTCCGGGAATCTATATCCACAGCCTATTCGGAACGAAAAATTATCTGGAAGGAGTAGAGAAAACAGGTCAGAAAAGAACTATTAATCGAAAAAAATTTCAATATAATAAATTGGAAGAAGATTTAACAAATTCGAATTCCAGAGAACATAAAATATTTACTGAGTTCATGAAATTAATTCATAAAAGAAAATCTGAAAAAGCCTTTCATCCCGACGGAAAGCAGGAAGTATTATTTTTAAAGAAAGGAATATTTTCTTTATTGCGGTCTTCTCCGGATGGCAAGGAAAAAATAATAGCATTATATAATGTCACAGACAATATACAGAAATTTTGTTTTATAAAAAATCAGTACAGTTTAAATAAAAAAGAATATTTTGATATAATTTCTGAGAAAACAATAAATATAGAAAAAATATCTCTAAAACCATATCAAATTATGTGGTTAAAGATTTATTGATGGTTAGTGTAAAATTTATTAGGGTAGTTAGATAAAGAAAAGAATATTTATTGCATTTGTTTTCCTACATTCTTTTTCCTATGATACTTTTCTTTGTTTTTACTCGATACTCGATACTATATACTCGATACTTTCTTTTGTTAGTTTAAACTTTAGTGGGGTAGTTTAAGAAAGAAAAGAATGGTTATTACTTTTGTTTTTCCATCTTTTTCTCTAGTACCTTTCTTTTTCTTCACGCGATACTTGATACTATATACTCGATACTTTCTTTTTTATAATTTGCAATTTATTTAGTATTATGTTAGTATAAAAAATAAATGGGTTTTTTTTAGATAAATTGGAAACGTTTCCAAAGAACAACTTTGATAAAATTATACTTTGTGGCATCGGAATTTTAAAAAATCTTGATGATGAAGGGAATTTTTCTACAATTTAGAATCAATGAAAAAATAGTAAATTTGAAAGGAGTGATAAACATCGGAAGGATAAAGATTAAAGAGGTAGCAAAAAAGGCTGGAGTTGGAATAGGAACAGTATCCAGAGTTTTAAATAAAAGAGAGCATGTAAGTTCCGCAACCAAGGAGAGAGTAATTGAAGTTATTAAAGAATTAGATTATCAACCTCATGCTATAGCCAGGAGTCTTTCTTCTAAAAAAACAAATACAATAACAGTATATTTATTACATGATTTTACAGGTTTTAGAACGAATGTGGTTAGAGGCATTCAAAGTGAGTTAAGAAAATTTAACTTTGATATGATATTAAACTGGTTAGACAATGCGGAAGAAGTGAAAACACTTAGTAAAAGAATTCAAAATTTCTCTATTCAGAGCAAAACTGATGGATGTGTAATTATCAGCTTATTACCGGAATCTAAATTAAAACCTGATTTAATTCCCAAAGATTATCCCATTGTATTAATCGATTCACAAAGAGATAATTTATCCTCTGTTTATATTGATAATGTTTCTGCAGCTTATAACGCGGTTAATTATCTTTTTCAACAAGGCCATAGATCTATTGGTTATATTATGGGGGTTCAATCCACTACCTCAGGTTATGAAAGATTATTAGGTGTTAAAAAGTTTTACCAGGAGAAAGGAATTGCATTAGATAATAGATTTATTTCTATAGATCATTTTACCTTTAAAGCCGGAAATAAAGCAATGAAAAGATTTTTATTACAAGAAGATACTAATTCATTAACAGCAATTTTTGCAGCAAGTGATTATCAAGCTGCAGGAGCAGAAAAAGCTTTAAAAGAAGCTGGTTTAAAAGTACCAAATGATGTTTCATTAATAGGTTTTGATGATAACCCCTTATCTGAGTATCTTGATTTAACTACATTTTCACAACCTATATATGATATGGGTGTTTTAGGAGCGAATATAATATTAAGAGAATTAGGTTATTTAAAAGAATTTCCAAAGATGAAATTTAATTTTGATACGAAGGTTGAAAACAAAAATGATAAGGTGCACATAGCATTAATCCCTAAAATGATATTTAGGAAGAGTGTGAAAAAATTGGATTAATATAGGAAAATATTAATATAAAAGAATTTGAGGGAAAGAAAAAAATATAAATTATGTGAAAAAGAAGATTATAACACCGCAAATGAAAGAACAAGATTAAATTAGAAGTAGCATCGAGAAAGTGAAAATCAAACAAAAGAAAGAGAGGGGGTGATAAAATAAATTCATAATCTATCTGGGTTTAGTGAATTTTAACCTAAATTAAAAATTTTAAAAATGGAGGAAAAAGTAAAATGAAAAGAAAGTTCTTAGTATTTGTATTGTTAATTATTGTAGCGATATTTCTGATGAATGTAGGAAGTGTCTATGCTGATAAAGTATCTCTTATGATGTGGGGAGGAGCAATCGAGGAAAAAGAGATGAAGGGATATTTAGCTGCCTTCAATGAAGAATATCCTGATATAAAAGTTGAAATAATCCGGCCAGCAGATTATTGGCCCAAATTGATGAGTATGATGGCTGCAGGAACACCACCAGATGTTTTTTACATGGGATTTCCTGAATTTGTTAGTTATCATGAAAAGGGTGCTATTTTGAGTCTTCAATCCTACATAGATGCTGACCCCAATTTTAATGAATCAGATTTCTTCCCCGGATTGCTTGGTGCTTTCAAAGACCGGAATACAAAAGAGATATTTGGGATTCCCAAAGATTGGAGCACATATGTAATGTACTATAATAAAGAAATGTTTAAGAAAGCGGGATTACCCACTCCCAATGAAATGTTCGGTTGTGGACAGTGGAGCTGGCAGGATTTTCTGGATACAGCTAAGAAACTTACCAAGGATGGTGTTCACGGAGTTGCTTTAGATGCAGGGAGATGGAAAGTCTTCCCACCTCAAGGAGGCGCGAATTGGGTTCAAGGGGTTAACAAAGTTGTTGTGGATACTCCTGAGTTTGCTGAGGGAATTCAGTTCAATGCTGATCTCTGGCTGAAACATAATGTAGCTCCTGATATGACTGAACAGGCAGACCAGGGACCATCAGACAGATTTGCTCATAAAAAAGCAGCGATGTACATCTGTGGAAGATGGAAAGCTATGTCCTATAAAGATTTAGATTTTGAGTGGGATATTGCTCCTTTACCATACAATAAAGGGATGTACACCTGGGTAGATCTGGTGGCTTATTGTGTGGCTAAAGATAATAAAAATCCTGATGATGCATATAAGCTGGCAAGTTTCTTAACTGGCAAAAAAGGTCAAGAAATAATGGCTGCAGCTGGCCATGCTATTCCTATAAGGAGATCCATTGCGTATTCTTCTGAGTTTGCAGAGGTGCTTCCGGAGAGAGGAATTCACAATACTGTACATTTGATGCCTTATTACGAAACAATGCTGGTGTTTAATCGCTGGGGTGAGGTCTGGACAGCGATAAATCGGGCTTTAGAACCAGTATGGATGGGAGATAAGACTGCTGTTGAAGCTCTTAAAGAGGCACAAAAGGAAATTGATAGTCTAATGGGAGAATAGTAAAAATAAATATTCTCTAATGGGGAGGGGGCATTCCCCTTCCCCATTTTTTATAAAATTTTTGATTTTGCTTTAATAAGTTTCCTAATATAAAAAAGAAAAAAAGAAAGGTTAAAGACGGTCAGATGAGAGAAACAAGATTATCTTATAAACATCAACAGTGGTTTTGGGGATATCTTTTTATCTTTCCAGCAATGTTAGGATTTTTCCTCTTTATGCTTTACCCAATGCTTAGTGGTATATTGATGAGTTTCACAAAATGGGGTGGTTTTGGGTCCCAAGAATGGATTGGAACCGCTAATTATGTAAAAATGTTTAATGATAAACATTTCATTATAGCAGTATGGAATACTATTTATTATACATTAGGAATTCTTACTATGGGAGTTCCCCTGGCTTTGATTCTTGCTGTATTTTTAAACCAAAAATTTATAAAGGGACGTAATTTCTTCCGGGCAATATATTACCTTCCTGTAATAAGTATGATGGTGGCCGTTTCTATGCTTTGGAAATGGTTATTGAGTACGAATCACGGGCTCGTTAATTATTTTATCGAAATTATAGGATTTCCTCCGATAAATTGGCTTCTCGATCCACGTTGGGCTATGCCTGGTCTTATTCTGATGAGTATTTGGAAGGGGACAGGATTCAATATGGTAATATTTCTCGCTGGGCTACAGGGTATTCCTCAGGTTTACTATGAAGTAGCAGATATCGATGGCGCGAATTGGTGGCATAAGTTCAGACATGTTACTCTTCCACTTCTTTCTCCTGCCACATTTTTTATTATTATTACTACGATGATACATTCATTTCAAATATTTCAACAAGCTTACATAATGACGGAAGGTGGACCACAAGAATCAACAACTACTATTGTCTACTATGTCTACAAGAACGCCTTTGAGTGGTTTCATATGGGTTATGCCTGTGCACAAGCAGTATTGCTATTGATTATTTTAATACTGGCTACTTATCTTCAAAAAGAACTTCAGAAGAAGTGGGTGTTTTATGAATAAAATTTTAATCTTTTGTAAAAGAAAAGGGTTAACTTGGGTAATTATTTCTTATATTTTGATTATTGCCGGTGCGATAGGCATGCTTATGCCATTTTTATGGATGGTATCAACTTCACTTAAAGATATTAATCAGGTTTTTATTATTCCTCCAAAATGGATACCAGAGCCTTGTCATTGGGAAAACTACAAAAGAGTTTTTGAACTGATAAATTTTGGTAGATATTATTGGAATACTATATTGGTAACTACAGGACGGATGGCCGGTATGTTCATTGCATGTACGCTGGCTGCTTATGCATTTGCCCGATTAAAGTTTCCAGGCAGAGATATTCTGTTTTTCCTCTTGCTTAGTTCCTTGATGCTGCCTTTTGAAGTTCTTATGGTACCAGTTTTTATGCTAATGAAAAATTTGCATTGGATTAATACCTATCAGGTTCTGATAATTCCTCATGCACTGGGAGCATTCGGTGGGGCTTTCAGTGTATTTTTATTGAAACAGTTTTTTCTTACCATACCTAAGGAATTAGAAGAGGCAGCTATTATAGATGGGGCAAGTCCATTTAGAATATTTTGGAGTGTAATGTTACCACTGGTAAAGCCAGCGCTGGCAGCAATGGCTATATTTACCTTTGGCTCTGCCTGGAATGATTTTACTTACCCACTTATTGTAACAAACACGGACAATATGAAAGTCCTTGCTCTTGGTATCGCTGGTTTTAAGGGTTTCCGGGAAGGACTAACCCAATGGCCACTAATGATGGCAGCCTCAGCGATGTCCATTTTACCAATAGTAATAGTCTTTATATTAGCACAAAAATATTTCATCGAAGGAGTAAAAACAACTGGATTAAAAGGATAAGTACAACAATATCTAAGATAAAAGGATAGTGAATAAATTGGATCAGTTAAATTTATCAGAATTCATGAATAAAAAGTCAGATTATAATCGCACTCAGGAATTACGTGAAAAAATAAAAAAATTATTTAAAAACGCTGTACTAAGAAATAGTTTAGGGATAGAGCTAAAAGATGGAATTCTTCGTGGGGAAGAGGTTGAATTAGGAAAAGACATTCAAATAGAGAAAGGTGCGGCAATATTAGGAAAGACAAAGATTTTAAAAGGGAAAATAGAAAAAAGCGCTATAATAATTGATTGCATAATACAGGAAATTGAAGCAAAATCAAAAAGTATACTTTTTTTGGTAGAACAATTAGATGAAGAAAAAGTAAAAACCGAAAAAGAACAATTTCTAACAGATTTAATAATTTTAAATAAAGGAATAATTAGAAAAGCAAGAGTATGTTCAAAAATTGGGGAAATAATCAAGAATAAAATACTTAATATTTATAATAGAGAAATAACTTTTCATAAATTATTGGAGCTTTCCAATTTTGAAGCTTTTTATATAAATGGATCAAGTTATCAGTTTCGTAAGAAACTATTTGATCAACCCCTAAATATTCTTTTTGAAAAAGTTGGAATATTAAAAAGGTACAAAGGAAATCCTATTCTAAAACCAATTCCAGAGAATAATTGGGAAGCAAAGTCAGTTTATAATCCTGCTGCGATTCGAATAGATGGCGCAACTTATATTGTATATCGGGCTTTAGGGAATGATAATATCTCTCGTTTAGGTTTTGCCTGGAGTAGAGATGGTTTTAATATGGATGGGAAATTAAATTATCCTATTTTTACACCTGATGCCGAATATGAATTTAAAGAAACAGAAATCTTAAGAAATCGAATACGAGAAAAAGGAGGATGTGAAGACCCGAGATTAACCTTAATTGCCGATAGGATTTATATGACTTATAGTGCTTACGGTGAAGTACTTCAAATAGCAATGGCCTCGATTAAGATTAAAGATTTTATTAAAATACCTAATACTCCAAAATCAGAAATTAAGAAAAAATGGATAAAATATGGTCCCTTATTCTCTAATGTATACGATCGAAATGCAGTATTATTCCCTGAAAAAATAGATGGAAAATATGTATTATTAAGAAGACCAATACGGGGAGAAATACGAAATATCGCCATTAGTTTTTCCGAAACTCTGGAACCACCCTGGAAAAATGATTTTGTAGAAATTATGAAATCCCGCCCAAAGATGTGGGATTCTGAACGGGTAGGGGCTGGGGCACAGGTTTTAAAGAGTAGATATGGATGGCTATTGATTTATCATGGAGTGGGAATTAATAAAGGAAGAAGGAGTTATATGATAGGTATAGCATTATTAGATTTAAACGATCCTACAAAAATTATATACCGTTCTCCTGAACCAATTTTTGTACCGGAAAAGGATTATGAATTTTATGGCTGGGCTCCCAATGTAGTATTTACTAATGGAATTGTCCCTAAAGATAAAGATTCAGATCAAATCATTAATGATACTGATGAACTTATGATGTATTATGGTGGAGGAGATCAAGTAATAGGGGTAGCCTCTGCAAGATTATGTGATATTATTCCTTTAAATGAACTCTAAGTATATAAGAAAATTTTAATAAATAAAAAAATATTATGGTTAATAAACATATATTTATTGGGGGATTTAGAATGCAGAAAGTAACTGTAGTTATACCGACTTATTGGACCTGGCCTAAAGATATTAAAGATAAGGGAGAGAAATCTATTTTCGATCATCCAACTCCCCTTGATTTAGATGGAACGTTAACCAGAACATTGGAAAGTTTTAAGAAGATAAATTATCCTGATTTTGATATTTTGGTAATAACAGCTTCTACAAATGTGAAGATTGCGGAAAAAGTAGAGAAAAGAGTTCAGGGAATTATTGATAAGTTTAAGGATAAATTTGAAATAAAACATTTTTCATACAGTAAATTAAAGATATTAAGAGAAAGGTTATTTGAACTTGGGCATTATAAGATTTTACAAGAGATTGACCTGGAAAATTATAATAATATAAGAAACTTACAATTGATAGTGCCTTATGTTAATAATAGTGATGTGGTGGTTGGCATTGATGATGATGAAGTAATTAATGATAGTAATTATTTATATAAAGCAGCTGAATATGTGGGGAAAGAATACAAAGGAGATTTTGTAGCAGGAGTAGCTGGCTACTATTTAGATAGAGAAGGGAGTCATAGATTAAAAGTTGAGGGACAAGAGGAATTAGAAAATCTCTTTGACAAAAAATCTTACCTTATGGATTTAACCTATGATAGATTAGACCATACAGAGGGGCGTTTGCTTAAAACCCCTGTAGTCTTTGGTGGAAATATGGTATTTCCTCGCACAACTATAGAAAGAATATCTTTTGACCCTTACAATACCAGGGGAGAAGATATTGATTATTTAATAAATGCAAAAATGGAAGGGCTTAATTTCTTTTTAGATAAAGAATTAAATATAACTCATTTGCAACCTGATTATAAAAATACCCATAATGGAGTTAATATTACTCAACTAAAACAAGATATCTTGCGATTTATTTATGAAAAAGAAAAAATTAAGCAAGTAAAAAAATATAATAATTTAAATAATATAGATATTGAGAAATTAATGCCATATCCGGGTAGTTTTTTCGAGGATAAAGTTTTTTCTGATGCAGAAAAGAAATTTACAAAAGTCTTATCTGATAAAAACATAGCTGAAACAGAACCCGAAAAGGAAGCCCGAGATTTTGTAAATTATGCCAAAGAAAGAGCAAAAAAGTTAGTTCCGGAATATTTTAAGTTTCGCTTATTATGGAAAGATATGATTAGAGATATTAAAGTTGATCAAAAAAGGAGTAGAATAATTTGATAAAAATAGGTCTGATTGGCTGTGGAAATATTTGCAATATAGCACATATACCGGCCTATAAAAAAATATCTGAATCAAGAGAATTAAAGGTAATTGGAACCTGTGATATTATTAAAGAAAAAGCAAAAAATACAGCAATAATAACAAAAGCAAAAAATATTTTTACTGACTATCACGAATTATTAAAGTTAGATTTAGACCTGGTAGATATTTGTACTCCAACCTATACTCATTCTGAAATAGCTATTGCTGCCGCTAAAGCAGGAAAAGATGTAATATGTGAAAAACCGATCGCTCTTACATTAAAAGATGCTCAAGAGATGATTAATGCTTCTGTTCAGTATAAGACAAGATTATTTATCGCTCATGTCAGAAGATTTGATCCACGTTTTCAACATATAAGAGAAGATATTATACAAGAAAAAATAGGGAAACCTGTCTATATCCGAATTACTGAAAGGCAGTGGTTACCCTTTTCAGAGGATAGTTGGTTTTGGAAATCTAATTTAAGCGGAGGAGTGATAATAGACATTGGTGTCCATATAGCTGACATGTTTCGCTGGTTTTTTAATAGTGAACCGGTTGAAGTATTTGCTACCGGAAGGATGATTCGTGAAGAAGCAAAAAAGAATGGTACTTTTGATCATGTGGTAGTAATGTATAAATTTGCCCGAAGAGAAACGGCTTTTATGGAAATTAGTTGGGTTTTTCCGTCTGAAGGTTCAATATTATATCATTATTTAGATATAGTAGGCAGTAAAGGAAAAATAGAATATTCTAATCGAGACAGCAACCCGACTATCATGGTTACAAATAGAATTTCCTTACCCAGATATTCTTTGCTAATGTCTACTTTTCCCGAAGCCTTTGAAAAAGAATTGAATCATTTTTTAGATTGTATTGAATACAATACACCACCTCTGGTTACAGCTCAAGATGCTAAAAAAGCATTAGAGATGTGTTTAGCAGTAGGTCAATCTGTAAGAGAAAAAAAATCTATAAAATTATCTTTATAACAATATTTAACAAAAATAAAGGAAAGAAAAATGAATTATAAGAAACTTAACATGGGAGTTATAGGTTATGCTCACCCTCATGTTCTTAATTATGTGCCGATAATCGCTAATCACCCAAGAATAAATTTTTCTGGAATATTTGGAGGAAATATCAATGAAGAACTTGCTAAGTCTGATGCCCGGAGATTTAAGGTAAAGTATTACAAAGATATAGAAGAATGCTTAAGTAGTGAGGAAATAGAAGCTATTTATATCGGTTCAGAAACAAATAGACATCTGGAAATTGTAGAGTTAGCTACACAATATAGGAAGCATATTTTGTGTGATAAACCCATTAGTATAACACTTAAGGAGGCAGATAAAATTATTAAAATGACTCATTCTGCAAAAGTAAAATTAATGGTTCCTTTTAATCCTAGGTTTATGATACCTCTAATGAAGGCAAAAAAAGATATTGAAGAAAATAAGATAGGAGAACTGGTATATATTTATACTATTTCAGAATACGGGAAAAATCCTTCTCTAATTAAGGGGTTTGATACTAATTGGCTTTTTGATCCTCAGAAGTCGGGGGGAGGCGGTTTTGCTGATACTGCTCCGCACGGCATTGATTCTTTGAGATGGTTAGTTAATAGTGAAGTAAAAACTGTGTATGCAGATATTGGTAATAAAATTTTTCCTAATCTGGGGGTAGATGATATAGGTACAGTAATAATTGAATTTAAAAATGGGGTAATTGGAGTTTTAGGAGCAGGTTGGGCGAATCCTGAGAGCTATCCTACCTGGTTAGAAATAAGATATGAAATATTAGGAACTAAAGGATTTATTGATATTAGTAAACCTTATCATGATTTAGCAGTTTATGGAAAAGAGAAAATGGTTAGAGAATATTGGTGGAGAAACGATGTAAGAATGATATTGGATGAATTTATAGATTGTATCTTTGAAGATAGAGATCCAATAATTACCGGAGAGGATGCAAGAGCTTCTTTAGAAATAATTTTAGCGGCTTATAATTCATCAAAGAATGGAAAAGTTATTAGACTTCCTGTAACTAATACTGTGTAAAAGGCTTGTATAAATTATTTGAAAATTAAGTTAATTGAAATGATATATTGGTAATTTTTCTTTCTAGCCCTGCAGGTTTGGGTAGATGTAAACATGATTAGTAGTTAGAATAAGGAGGTGATTATAGGTTAGTTTTAGAGAAAAAGTAGATATAAGTTGATTTTAAAATTTTAAAGGAGGTTTTTAAAGTGAATAAGTATTTCAAAATTTCTACTATACTTTTAGTAACGTTAATAATGTTGTTGTTTTTAGGAAATTTTGGCAGCGCTGCTGAACAGAAAGAATTTACTTTAGTTATCAGAATGATGGATAGCCAGGATAAGTGGTTTAAAGAGAACATAGTCCCACAATTTGAAGAAAAATTCGATGTAAAATTAAAAGTGATATCTTTTGATACCATGTGGGATATTGAGAAAATGTTAAAGATGGAGAAAGATAGTGGCAAATTTAACATTGGTCTGGTAAAAACTCCCTTGGAGATGACCAGAGTGCTTACTGCTCCTGGAAAAGATTTTTTACAACCTTATGATGATATTATGAAGGTAGATGAATTAATTAGCCTCAAAAAAGAGTATAATTACCTTGCCATAAAAATGGGAACTATTGATGGCAAATTATATTATCTTCCTCGAAAACTAGAAACAAGAGTGATGATTTATCTAAAACCCAAAGTAGAAGAAGCAGTAGCAAATTGGAAAAATTTCGAAGCAGAAATTGCGACTTCACTGAAAGAAGCTAATGGATATGGTCTGCCAGCAGGATATACCTTAGAAGCTGACCCGAATGAATGGGATTATTATGATGTATTTGTAGTATCCTATTATTGGGCTAATACCCCTTATTTTGGCATTAAGATGCCTAGAATGGCTCATCGAGGAAAGAGATATGGAGGAACTGTACAGGGTTTAGTAGATAGAGTCTATAATATGGATGCAACCCAAGATGATATTCTCAAAATGAATACCGATCCTGTTGTGGATATGTTTGAATGGGAAGCAGTATATCGAAAGTATAATCTATATAATGAAGGAATGTGGGTCGATCCATGGAGTGGTGGAGGTATCTGGAATGCTATGAAAGACGGAAAAGTATTTCTTGCTATGATGCATCAGATAGATTGTTTCTTCATTCATGGCGGTACACATCCTACTATGCAAGGTTATCTTGTTAATCCTGAAGATTTAGGTGAAGCAGTGATGCCTTTAGGTGTTTCAGTAGAGTTAGATGCTGATGGAAAACCTGTCCGTGTAGGAAGCAAGAAAGCCTCAACAGGTGGCTGGTGGTGGTCCATTTCTAAGAATGCTCCGTATCCTGAATTATCGGTAGAATTAGCAAAATGGATTACTAATTATGAAAACCATCTTGCAGAATGTAAGACTTTTGGTATGATGCCAGTCCGGAAGGATATTCTCGATAATTTAGGTGAAGCTTTCCCCGAAGGATGGATGGGAGAAGTGTTTGCAACTTCTATTAATCAGTTGAAACTAAATGGAGAAAACACTGTACCACTAATTGCAGAATATAGCGATATGGGTAAAAATTACTTAGCTGCCTGGTATGATATAATTGTTGATGAAAATTATGGTGAAGCTGGACAAGTTGATAGGGGTTACATTAAAAAAGTACTTGATGAGAAATATGTTCCAGAACAGAAGGGCATCTTAGGTGCAGGTTATCCTGAATAAAAACTAATTAGATTATTCTCCCTCTATATTGATATAGAGGGAGAATAATATGTTTTGCAAAGAAATTTATCAATTAATAAATATGGAGAAAGATGATACTGTGTTGATAGAAAAAGAAGGGTTGATAAATAGCTTAATAGTAAATATTCGGAAAAATAGTTTTGGCATATTAATTCTTACGCCAGCTCTTTTATATCTATTAGCATTTTTAGTAATAATTTTATATCAGATTATAATACTTTCTCTTACTTATGTAGCACCAAATTTATCAGAAACTTTTCCCACAGTAAAGAATTTTTTAGACTTAGCTAATAGTAAAGAATTTATCGGTGCTTTTAAAAGAACCATAGTTTTTACTCTTGTAGGGACTCCTTTAGAACTCCTTGCCGGTATGATTGCTGCAGGTCTTATCTTTCGTGAATTTAGAGGGAGAGGCATTATCAGAAGTCTTTTTACCTTACCTTTAGCTATTCCAGGGATAGTAACCGCAATAATTCTTTTTATTTTATTTGATTTCCCTTTTGGACATATTAATGACCTTTTATTAGGTAGACATGCTTTTTTCCCAAAAATCATTTCTACTCCTATTCCATGGAGGAGTTCTGCTGTGTTTTCTCTTGGAGTGGCTATGTTTGGTAAGGTATGGAGGGATATGCCTATATCTATGTTGATCATTCTTTCTGGCTTACAGTCTATTACCAGGGATCAATATGAGGCAGCTAAAACAATGGGAGCAGGAGCTTTGCAACAATTTAAATATATTACCCTTCCCCTTCTTATACCAGCAATATCTACAGTTTTAGTTTTACGTTCTATAGAAATGTGGAAAGAATTTATTTTTCCATTTATTTTAGCAGGCAGTTATCCTCTATTAGGTACATTGATAGAGAGGGCTTATCACGAGTGGAACTCAGCTACTGAAGCTGCTACTATTGGATTAATATTATTATTTTGTATAATCATTTTTACCACTTTCTTATTTTATATTTTAAGTTGGTTAAGAAGACAATTAGTGAAAATATAAGGAATATTTAAATGTCAAAAACTCATAAAACATTAAAAAAAGACTCTAATAAGTGGATATGGTTAATAGGAATGGTAATTATGATAATTATTATTCTTGGCCCTATATATATGATGTTTAAGTATTCTATCAGTGATCGGGCGAGTGTAGTAACCGGGGGTGCGGTAATTCCTCTATGGCCGTATCAACCAACGACTGAACAATTTGGAGGGTTATTGGAAAACAAAAGTTTTATAAATGCAGCTTTTACTAGTTTAGGAATTGCTTTACTCACTGTATGTATTTCTTTAGTTTTAGGAGCTCCTGCAGCCTTTTCTTTAGCACGTTATAAAATTCCCGGGAAAGCATTAATAATGATTTTGTTAATTTCCGTTCGGTTATTTCCTGATGTAGTATCCGTTATTCCGGTCGCTGAAACTTTTATTAAATTGAGATTGACCAATAATATATTTGGAGTTTCTTTGGCTCATACATTATTAGCTATTCCTTATGTAATCTATATTGCAATGGGGGTATTTGAAACCATTCCTAAAGAATTAGAAGAACAAGCCCAAATTTTAGGGGCAAGTAAATTATATGCTTTTTTTAAAATTATTATACCCATAGCTTTACCTGGTTTAGCAGCAGCCGCGATTTATGTTTTTTTACTTTCGTGGAATGAATTTATATTTTCATACTTCTTGTTGTTATTTGGAGAAAGTACTACTCTTCCAGTTTTATTAAAGAAAATATTGTCATGGAGTCCTCAGCATAACTTGTTAGCTGCTATATCGGTTATGTTGTCAGTTCCGGTAATAATATTTACTTTTATTGTCCAAAAATATATGCAAGCAGGGGCAACTGCTGGTGCTGTTAAGTAATAATTTGCATAGGAAGGATCTTTTAGTATGGCTAATGTAATATTAAAAAATGTAACAAAAAATTTTGGCAAATTTATCGCAGTTAAAGATATGAATTTAGATATTAAGGATGGTAAGTTTGTAACTTTGGTTGGACCTTCTGGGTGTGGAAAGACTACCACTCTACGGATGATAGCAGGTTTAGAGGATATAACTTCTGGTGAGTTAAGAATTGGGGGGAAATTTTCAAATTATATTCAACCTAAAGACAGAGGAATTTCTATGGTTTTCCAGAGTTATGCTCTCTTCCCCCATATGACAGTTGCCGAAAATATTGCTTTTGGGTTAAAAATAAGGAAGGTCACACGTGATACAATTCTAAAGAAAATTAATTGGGTATTAGATTTATTAGATTTAACCGGATTAGATAGCAGAAGACCGAGAGAATTGAGTGGAGGACAAAGGCAAAGAGTAGCGTTAGGCAGAGCTCTCGTGCTTGATCCCGAAGTTTTGCTTTTGGATGAACCTTTAAGTAATTTAGATGCTAAATTAAGATCAAAAATGAGGACAGAGTTGAAGAGAATTCATCGCAAACTTGGGTCTACTGTTGTCTATGTTACCCATGATCAAGTTGAAGCAATGACTCTAAGTGATGAAATTGCCGTGATGAATAAAGGCTTTTTAATGCAAGTAGGACCACCACTTGAAGTTTATGATAAGCCCGAGAATAAGTTTGTTGCAGGTTTTTTAGGAAGTCCACCAATGAATTTTATCCCGGTTGATTTAGCAAAAGATAATAGTAAATTTTGTTTAGATGCTAAAGATTTCAAAATACTTATTCCTGACCTGAAAGCAGATAAAGTTAAAAAAAATGCTAAGATTGGCGAGGAATTAGTTTTTGGGATTAGACCGGAAGATATTATCCGAATAGAGAAAGCCAAAGATGTACACCAGGGAAACAAGATTGAGACAATTATAGATGTAATTGAACCTATGGGTTCAGAGTTAATATTATCTTTAACCATAGGTAAACATATTATTCAAGCCAGCTTTGTACCTGATGCCCATTTGAAAGTTGGTCAAAAATTGACAGTAGTACTAGATACCAATAAAATACATTTATTTAAATTAGATAATGAGAAAGCTATTTTCTAATAGGAGTTAATAATAAAATAATAAAATACTTAAAAATTGAGAGAGGCAATTAAATGATAAAATTAAGAAGACTTTCTGACCAACCTATTCTATTACCCAAAAAAGAACATCCCTGGGAGGCAACTGCCGTATTTAACTGTGCCACAATATATGATAATGGCCTGGCACATATGATCTACCGAGCTACCGATATTGCCCCCAATGGTAAAGAAGGACCCTATATTAATCGTCTTGGTTATGCGGTAAGTAAAGATGGTATTCACTTCAACCGCTTAGAACAACCAATTTTATCCAATGATACAGAACAAGAGGCGAGGGGCCCGGAAGACCCCCGAATAGTTAAAATAGGCGATACCTTTTATATGATGTATACAGGGTATGGGGGTAGATTTCCGGAAGACTTCAGAATTTGTCTGGCTACTTCAAAAAATTTTATTGATTGGGAAAGACAGGGTATAGTCCTTGATGAACCCAACAAAGATGCCTCCTTATTCCCAGAAAAAATCAAAGGTAAGTATGTGATGTTTCACCGAAGAGAACCGGATATCTGGATAGCCTACTCTGATGACCTTAAAACCTGGTATGACCATAAGATTATAATGAAGCATATACCCGATTCAGATTGGGAATATAATAAAATTGGAATAGCCGGACCTCCCATCAAAACAGAGCAGGGTTGGTTTTTGATATATCACGGGACAAGCAAAGAAAAGGGTTACTGCTTGGGGGCAGCCTTACTCGATTTGAATGACCCCTCAAAGGTTTTAGCCAGGCAAGCTGAGCCCATCTTAGAACCCCAGCTTGATTGGGAAATAAATGGATATATACCTCAAGTAGTATTTAGTTGTGGCCAAGCAGAGATCGGTGACAGAATCCTGGTCTATTATGGCGGAGCAGATACGGTAATCGGGGTTGCTGAACTTGACAAGAAATATATAAACTTCGATTAAAACCGTGACTGTAATTATTTAGAAAAGAGAAATTAGATTATTAACTATCAGTTTATAAATTATATTATCTATTTACGAAATTTTTAAAATTATTTCCAACGTATTTTTCTTCCCCTTCTTTTTCCCCTCTCTCCCCTCTGTCATTCCCGCGAAAGCGGGAATCCATCATTAACTGGCCAGAGTCTGTTTCCACACTTTCTCCAAATCTCCTCCCCCTTGAGGGGGGAGGATTAAGGTGGGGGTGAGGTGTTGGCCGCGACACCTGTTTCTTTCCCTGATAATCATTCTTAAGTGCTGCCATCAGCCAGCCGGCAGGATTCTGGATGTTCCTCTTCTCCAACAGCAAATCTAATTTCTCTTCAATCTTCTTCGTCGAATATTCTTTTAATATCTTTTCAATAAATTTCTCCTTAAAATCTAATTTAACCATCTGCTCTCTTACAGCTCTCATCTTTTCTTCTCCTTTCTCTTTTAATTTTTTAAAATTAACAGCAACAACAGCATCTTTCCCTCCTTTTGTTGTTGTTATATTGGTAATGTTAGTATTGGTATTGTTAGGGTGTAAATTTTGGACTTCCCGTGTCCATTTTTTGGACCTGGCCAGGTCCATTTTTTAGACTCCTTATAGGTGTAACCTTATAGAGGTTAGACCGATAATTTCCCTGAGCAGTTCTTCTTCTCTTGCTCTTTTTAATCAGGCCATACCCAAGGATTAGAGTATTTTCCAACAGATTTGAATTTTTTAATCCCGGTTCACTCCCCAAGAAAATAGAATATATTTTAGAAGAAGATTTTTCTCTACCGAGAAACCCTATAATTGCCAAAATATTCAGATTTGTTAGATTGGCGGAAAGTATAGGCAGTGGTTTCCATAAGATGATTGAAGGATGGGAACAACATTATGAATTAGAACCGGTAATAGAGGGAGATTTTGATTATTATAAAATTACTTTCCCCACTACCCGGAAGACTACCCGGAAGACTACCCAGAAGACTACCCAGAAAATTATTGCCTTGATTGGAAAAAATCCTGAAATAAGTCGCAAAGAACTCGCAGAGGTAATTGGACTAACGGAGGATGGGATTAAATATCATCTCAAAAAAATGCAGAAAAAAGGCGTAATAGAGAGAATTGGTCCCGCTAGGGGCGGACACTGGAAAATAAAAAAGAGCGAACCTTATGAGTTATAATGTTAAGGATTTGGCTCACTGATGGAAGGGAACACCTTAAACAACTCACAACGGGTTTACCACTCCGATATAAATATATAATATTATATAAAAAAACCAAGCATTTTAATACTCCAAAATCTTCCCAAGTTGCCCGGAAAATAATCACCCTACGAGATGAACTGGGAGTATTCATAGAACCCAAAGACCTCCTCCAACTACCCGAACTAACCACCCTCGAATGGCAAGAATGGAAAGAACAGGGGATAGTGATTAATATTGATTGATAAAGTTAGTGTAAACTTTATTGATAAACTAAAATTTGCAACAAACAAATAAAACCTGTAAACTTAAAATATTGAGACTAATTATAAATCTTGATGAAAAGGTATTAAGAGAGCTTGAATGATTCATTCTCACTTGCTTTCGAGGTATCTTTTAATAAAGTTAATGAGAATAAAAAGGAAATGAAAAATGGATAAAGAATTAAAACAATTAATACAGACCGGTGAAGGTTATCACTTTGAATTTAAAGAATCTCTTGACAAATCTCTCATTGAAGAAGTGTGTGCTTTTGCTAATTCTTCCGGAGGGAAAGTGTTGCTGGGCATTTCTGATGATGGGGAGATTAAAGGTATCAGAACAGATAATAAAATCCTTTCAAGAATACAGGATGTGCTGAATCGACTTGAACCAAAATTAAATATAAAGATATCAGTATCAGATAGTATTATTATCGTCGATGTACCTCAGGGGAAAGAAAAACCGTATGGTTATTCAAAAGGATTTTTTATCCGAATTGGACCGAACAGCCAGAAGTTAACTCGAAACGAGATTGTCTCTTTTTTTCAGAAAGAAGGCAGGATTCGTTTTGATGAATTGGAAAATAGCAAAGCTAATTTTAAGAGGGATTTTGACAAAGAAGCATTTATAAAATTTATTGAACTGTCAAATATAACACCTACAATCGATCATAAATTCCTACTCGAAAATCTTGACTGCCTGTTGGAAAATGGAAAATTAAGCAATGCAGGCGTATTGTTCTTTACAAAATCCACAGAGTTCTTATTGTTGCAAGCCAAGGTTGTTTGTGTTCTATATAAGGGGACGGAAAAATTAAATATTCTGGACAAAAAAGATCTTTACGGAAATATTATTAAAAATATTGAAGATGCAGTAATGTTTGTTAAAAGGCTTACAAATATTGAATATAAGATTGAAAATTTACGGCGGGAAGAAATTCCTGAGATGCCGGATATTGCACTTAGAGAAGCTATTATTAATGCGGTTTGCCACCGGGATTACTTTGAAAAAGGTGCAAATGTGATGATTGAAATCTTCGATGATCGGGTGAAAATATCAAATCCGGTGGCCTGCCTTCCGGGCTTGCTGCTGCAGAATTTGGCACAAAAAGCATGGTAAGAAATCCGGTTATTGCTTCCCTGCTAAACCGGGCAGATTACATTGAACAAATTGGAACCGGAATAAATAGGATTAAAAACGCTGTTAAAGAACACAGCCAAGGGAATGTGGAATTTTATTATAATAACTTCTTTATCGTGACTTTTACAAGAACTAAAAGGGTCGGAGAAAAGTTGGGTGTAAAGTTGGGTATAAAGTTGGGAGAAAACGAAATAAAAATTCTAAAGTTGATGGAAGATAGTAAATATATCACCACGAAAGAACTTTCTGAGCATATAAAAATAAGCACTACGGCGGTTGATAACAATATTTCAAAATTAAAGAAAAAAGGAATATTAAAAAGAATCGGACCTGACAAAGGCGGTCATTGGGAGGTTATTGAGAAATAAGAGAAAAAGTATAAATAGAAGATCTTCTCTATCATTGCGATACGGGATAAACAAAAGAGATAAATATATATAAAATTAGAGCATTATCAGTTTTTATGAGGAAAAACGGTAAAGCTCTGAAACGTAGTAAACATAAGGGTTTCAGCGTTTTTTTATTAGGTAAGGCAGGGTTAGTGCTTCTAAAATATGGAGAAAATAAGGAAAAAAAGGGCCAAAAGTGGCATTTTTGTGTGCCTGAAAGCCTTGTAAAATAAGGGTTTAAACGAAATATCGCCGTAGCTGCGTTTCTTGAGGTTGTCTAAGGTGATTTATCCTATTTTTAAAATATCCGCTTAACATAGCTTAAAATGGTTTATTTTAGGTATAGGCTCAAACCCTTATTATATAAGGCTTTCAAGAGGTTATTTTCCCACAGGTTTTACACACTTTCCCCTCTGTCATTGCTTTTGAAGAATGCGCGGGAATCAATCTTTCCCCCTCTCCCTTGGAGGGAGAGGGCTAGGGTGAGGTCGCAGCCAATAAAATATTTGACCTAACGGGTGAAAGTCCCGTCTTGGCAATTTATCCGTTTCGGCCAAGTAGATATACCCGACATGCTGAACGGTAACGGGCAGTATGAAAGCTCGGAAGTAAACGGCCAGACTGCTCTTTGAAGTGGGAACGACTCAGGGGTCTAGCAATCTGGGAAGCCTTAGCATAAAGCGAAGACTGCAAACCGAAATCAACCCCTTGCCTGAAGTCGTTGGCAAGAGTGCTTAGGAGGCCGACCTTTTCCTCACTAAGGGAAGGCTGACACATCTGATTTGTATAAACGGATATAGAATCAGGTGCTCCTGCGGATATAACGGGTCAAGGCGTCTCAGAAAAGGTCAGATATCAAAGTTGGGAAAGTCCTATTCAATAAGGGCTGCTGATATAAGTTAAAAACGAAGTTCAGCAGGCGGATAGGATTCTCGGATGAGCCCATAGTAGCTATGAAGCTTCTGTAATGGAAGCAGAGCAAAGGGGCTCTGGACGATAAGTTCTACTTTAGAGACACATCTTCCAGTCTCTGAACTGGATTAAAGATGGTAACGAAACTGTGGTAGATATGCTCAAGGTAAACTGCATTAAGCAGGAAGGCAGTGAGAAGAATTATCGTTTGAAGCCGTGTAGAGCGAAATGCCTACGCACGGAATTTTAGAGGGGACGATGGAAACGGAGCAAGGCTAAGATAGTGAGGCACTGTCAACCGAAAGGGACAGAAACAGATAGGCTTAACCTAAACTATTCGCGCCATCGTTCTACTCGGCGG
>Ga0307428_1000306_pt1 | contig 35820 bp, 37 predicted proteins | sample SalMarWE160240MG_FD_202161 | JGI IMG/M metagenome (GOLD analysis project Ga0307428, IMG submission 202161) | Salt marsh sediment microbial communities from the Plum Island Ecosystem LTER, Massachusetts, United States - WE1603-240 | ecosystem: Environmental > Aquatic > Marine > Intertidal zone >...
GTTCTCGATTCTCCTTTCGGAGGCTTAGATTCTCGTTGCGCAATTCCTCATACGATAAGAACATGACAATCCCAAGGGGAACAGGAGATGAATGTTATGTCTATTACATTCGTTCCCTCTCATGGTGGGCTTTAGTGCACGTGCAGTCCGGTAGCTTGTCCGGTCTACTTCAACCCCCTAGACAGAGGAACGCTTCAGTTGGGTGAATAGTTACGGCATTTTTGTCTAACCAACGATACCAACCGAGATAGTTAGGCAGGTACTTTGTCGCAACACCGTTGAATCGTCGTAGCCATGTCTTGAAACGACTGTGATAGGCGTTGACATTCTGGATGTGAAAGACCTTCTCTACAACGCGAATACCGGCGCTAAGATTCACCATCTTGTGGACCATGCCTGCGTCAGCGGCAAACGCTTTGTATACTGAAAGCCCGTCAGAGCACAGCAACGTATCTTCAGCAAGTACAGGCTGGAGCACGTTCGCTAATGTATCCTTGGAAAACTCCGGCAGGACATGATTTACCGTCGCCCCAGCACGGTCACGGGCAACCAAAACGCATGCTTGTTCACTGCTGCGACCAGGTTTGGCAGCTTTCCCTCCGCGTTTGCGAGCTCAGCGTTGAAGGCCTCGCTCTCCCCTCTGAGAGCGCAACAAGAAAGTCTCATCTGCTTCGGCAATCCCCTGCAGGACCTGCGCTTGCTTCTCCTCCGGAAGACGGAGAAACCGGTGCCGCCAGCGGAACGTAGTGGTGTAATGCACTCCGCATGCTTGTGCACTCGCACGCACGCTTTTCCCCTCAATCATCGTCTTGGCAAAAACAGGCCACTGTTCCTTATGCCGTAGACGAGCCAACGGTGTACTGGTAAGAGCGTTGAATGTGCGTTTGCAGTTGCGACAACGAAACCGAGACAAACCATGACTCCTACCCCACCGGATCGGATCTTCGGTCTTGCAGTAAGGACAGGCCGGACGTTTCCCTTCTTCGGGCTCGATCCATTCCACAATTTGCTGCTGGTGCTCCGCTTCCTCTAGTCTCTTCAACAAAAGACGACGTTGCCCCAATGTCAGTTCATCACTGCCCTCTATTAGCTTGGAGAATCTGTCAGCGCGCATTGCACCCTCCTCTTCCACTAGTTACCGACATTATACGACAACAGCTAACGTTAATAAAACCTTCTCCTTAGTAGCGAAATTCCACCGGGGCATTCGCTCCTTTTTCAATGGTCCCAAAGACTCCATCAAAAAACAGGGAAAAACAAGGCGGAAAAAGAAGCCCGATTCCGTCTATGAATACAGGATAAAGCTCACCAACAAACCTATTGACTCGCGATAGATATGCGATTATGCTGCGTCACTTCTTAAGAATGGGTAGTGAGGAGGTGGATACGGTTATGCCGCAAAAATCGAAGAAAGGAACACAGAAGAAGTCGTCCAAGAAACCCAAGAAAGGGACGAAATAACGCGTTGGATTGGAGGATATTGAAGTGGCCGCTGCACAGTGCCCGATTTGTGAATCGAAAATCAGCGTCGGAAAAGAAGACATCGTCCTCCATAGGCGGTTTCGTTGTCCGGCTTGTAGGGTTCTGCTAGAGATTAGCAGTGCTAGTCCCTTCAAGGTGGTAACAATTGCTGACCGACACTCGCTGGAGGGAGAGTCCCCGATCAAACACAGCTCAACCGTCAAGGAATGAGGACACTTCCTGGATGGATGAGGTTTGATCCCTAACGGAGAAACAGATGCCGATTACAAGTTGTCCACTGTGCAGTGCCTCGCTCAATATCCCTCACGAGGACGTCATCCTCTTCAGCAGAATACGCTGTCCAGAGTGCGCTCTCCTGTTGGAGATCACCAACGAAAACCCGTTGATGGTAGATCTGGTCTTTGGCGGAAGGTGGGACTACGAAGATTCCTACAGTGAAGACCTATCTCAGAACCTCAGGCGCGTGAAGAAAGCGAAGAGGTCTACCGAGCACGAAAGAGTGAGAAAATCGCGAAAACCCCTAGGAGGAAATGATGCGTAAAACCATTTGCCCAGTCTGTAACGCGAACATCAAAGTTGAATCGCCCTATCTCTTCAGCCAGGTGCGCTGTCCTGAATGTAATGCGTTATTGGAGGTTGTTGAGGAGAATCCCCTGGAGCTGGAAGAGGTTTTCGAAGAAGAGGACCGCAAGGAGGACGACGGGGACGACGAGGAGCAAGAGGACGAAGCAGACTGGCTACGAAGAGTCCCCAAACCAATACCTGGTTCTTGAAAATTCGCTACTGCCAACTAATAGATGGCAGGCTCTAAATGTCAAGATCAAGAAGATCAGTAAAGGAGGGGGCAATGTCCAGTAGAGGCTTTCACTCCATAGGGACAGCGCGGTTCTGTATCTATTCGGTTCTCCTGGGAATCGGTTCTGCACTCATTGGGTTTGTGATTGGCCTTATAATTGGGCCGCCCTCTACCACAATAAGCTCGATTCTAATCGTCATCGGACTTCTTTTTGTTGCTGGGGCCATCTTGTTCGTGCGCCAACAGTAAAAGCCCAAAAAGGGGCGCTTATAGATCAACTTTCGTGCGTAGCCTAGATCGCTTTGGTGGGTAGTAATGATGCTTGCAAGCAAGGAGCGAAGAGGAAAAGACATTCCAAAAGGTATGCTATTACGGAAAAGAGGCTCTTGAATACTTACAAGGAGGAGATAATGCCGAGGGTTATCTGCCCAGCATGTGGCAAGGGTATCAGTATCAACTCTGACGAAGTGAACTTCTACAACCAACTCGTCTGCCCTAGGTGTGGCGCCTTGCTTGAGATCGTTGAGGAGGACCCGCTGACAGTGGAGGTGGTTCCTGTCGAAAGTTAGGAACGAACTTCGTTATGAATCGCCTGCCTCGCAAGGAGGGTGAAAGGGGGCTGAGGCAAGTTTCTACCCCCCTTTCTTTTTCTAGGATTGTAACTGCTCATCCGATGGTGCTTCATCGGACTGAATAGGTACACTAGGATTCAAGGAGGTTCCGGTATGAAAGTCCGCGAGATCATGACGAAGGACCTGACGTCATGTGAGAAGGACGTTTCGGTACGTGAGTTGATCTTCATCCTCGATAGTGCCAGGATTCCTAACATACCGGTTGTTGATGGGGAAGATAAGGTCATTGGCTACATCTCGGAGAAGGACATAATCAAGGCCGGTCTCCCCAGCTATTATGAGATGCTTCATACGACCTCGTTCATCCCGGACATGAACCAACTATCGAAAAAGATCATGCAAATCGCGGACGATCCAATCGAGAAGTATATGCAGAATGATGCCATTGTCATTACCGAGGACGATGATACTCTGCAGGTGGCCGACCTCATCATCCGCAGAGGGGTGAAGAACGTACCGGTGGTGGATAACGAGGGGAGGCTCGTGGGAAAGGTCAGACGGATCGATCTTCTCCGATACCTCCTGTAGATCAGGATAACGCCTTTCAGGAGCTGCCCGGATGGAGGAGAAAAAGGTCATCCTGCAGGATCTGTTACTGAGGCACCCGGCCGATATCGCTGAGGTATTTCCTCATCTTTCCGAGAAACAGGCAATCGAGCTGGCGCACTGCCTCTACCTACACAAGGGGGCGGCCGAACCACTCGGGGAGATGGAAACCGATGAATCCGCAGCATTCCTCTCTGATCTCGATCGCGTAATTCTTGTCAATGAACCTCAAAAACGGTGATCTAAGATATTCTAATCGCATTTCCTCCTTCGTTCCATCAACACTCCTCCCGCTGGAAAAGTCAGTCTACCTCTTCTCCCATTTGTGCCTGAGACCTTCAGCGGTCAATTACGCAACACAAGAACTCTTCTGTTGCACGATGGCTTTACGGACGGTAAGGAGGTCCTCATGATCGCACGACCGAAGAGGCTGCCGGTAACGCTCACCGAAGAAGCACAAGAAGAGCCGCTCGCTGTGCGCCCGCGACAACATCCCCAAGCGGGTAGAACAAAAGTGGTAGATCGAGATTGGGAGCGTAAGGAATGGAGGTCTATCTATGAAGGCTTATCTGCAGGATAAGTCCCGCTATTGCGCCGGGAAGAATCCCAGTAAGGGCTCCGAATAGTCCACCTCCAAAGATGCCCAGACCCACAACATCCCAGGCGTTATTCCACTCGCCGCTTACATTGATGAAGTTCGGATTCACGGCATAGTTTGCGCCCATAAAGGTTCCAATAGTCAGCCCGCCGATAATGGCTCCTTCCACCATCCCACCAAGCGCGCCGAGTAACAGGGAAAGCCATTCGTCGCTTTCTACACTCATGATCTGAAAGAATCCACTTGTAGTCAGCATCGATGAAGCCATTCCCACAACAGCCGTAGGGACAAACACCGCGAGCTGTTGCAGTAGAGGTGTCTCCAAATCACTGAACGCAATGAACCCGATGTAGGTATCCAATGCAAGGCCAATCGCTACCCCGGTTCCAATCGAAGCCCAGTGCAAAACCGGATTATCTATGTCTACTGGTTGTGCAGAAGTAGAGATTAAGGGACTGAACAACAAGAGAAGAACAAGCGGAACCACAACGGCTTTCGTTTTCATGGTTAGAATGCAGTCTATATTCAGGCAAAGACAAAATCAATAAACTCGGATACAACGCTTACTCAAATCTCAGTACCTCTGAGGGGAGTTGAATTCGCCCGCTTTTGCAACAGAATGTCCTTTTGCTGCCAAACCCATCGGCGTTGAAGGGTTCTCGTGTGGGGCACTTCTAGCGCTGCACCAACTGACGTATAGCCTTCTCCAATGTCTGCCGGTGGACACATCGCAGCACAAATACCCCATCTTCTTCTACCTCAAAGAAGATCCGGTAGTTGCCAATCCGTAGCCGTCTTAGCTTCCCTTTGGGGTCTTGCGCAATTGCTTTGATTGCATCGCCATCTGGGGATGGATCTTCTTCAAGTCTCTTGAGCCCCTTAAGGACTTGATAACGCCGGTCGGCTGGAAGACGCCTAAGTTCCCTTCTCGCTTTGTGTGTTACCTTGACTCGAAAACTCAACTTTTACCCTATAGCTCGGCCGCAGTTTCAGCTATCAGGTCGTCCAGATCAGACACACGTCCTGCAGCTACATCGGCACGAGCTTCTCCTAGGCCCGGATCGGACAGCATGACAAGCCCCTCAAGATCCTCTTCAGCAAGATCCCGGATAACAGCGATCGGTTTCCCATAGCGGGTGACAAAGACCGGGTTTCCTTCCCCAACCTTTCGCAGAATCTCAGCCGTACGGTCATGGAGGTCCCTTACGTTCACAAATGGCATGATTCACCTCTGACAGTTGATATATAGCTACTATTGTAGCAACAAAACGGCCAATGTCAATCGAGAAACAATCGTTCCGAATGAAGTTGAAAGTTACGCACTGATCCCTACTCTAGCAGCTTCCCGAGGACGAAGTGTGCAAAATCGAGGTAGAGGATCAGCCGCAGGGCGTTCTGTTTCGTTCCAAAGGCGATCGAGGTTCCGTGTTCCACGGCGTGCCGATTCAAGGTCCCGTCGTCTGCAAATTCGATGAACTTAACAAACCGGTAGAAGGGGAGATCTTCCTCCCCGATGAGTCGGGATAAGATCTCGCGGATCAACGCCTCCACCGTGACAAAGGTGCGGTTCTGGGCGCCGATCAATTCCTCAAGCTCTGCTTCAGCCGGATTGGCGAGAGAGAGGAAGTCCCACATTACCCCTTCTGGCTGGGGGAAGAGTCCGTAGATCGCGATGGCGTACTCCCTACGACAGTAGGCGGAGAAGGCATCTCGGATGATCTTCTCCCGCCGGCGGAACGGTTCGAGATCGAACCAGCGATCGACGAGTCTTTCCAGATCCTCATCGGGCCAAAGTGTCTCAAGGTAGGATCCAAGCTCATCTTTCTCCAAGTCCTCCACGTGACTGGCGCCCTTTGCCAGGGCAGCCGGCGAGAGGACGAACCCGGCCCGCGCCAGACATCCGATTGCCTTACTCTTGTCTCCCGCTCCTTTTCTGTATGCAGCCACAGCCGCGGAGATTGCTTCCTCTAGGTGTGCCTTCCACGTCGCGATCGCCCGCTGGAAGATCGCCTCGTTGTGACTCGACCTCTTCATCCGCCACGCGTTGCGGAACGCGTTGTAGAACTGTTTTTCTTTCTTCGGGCGAAAGAAGGAAAGAAGATTATTCGCCTCGGCGATCGTCAGTGCCAGCGGGCGCAGGGCCTCTTCTGGAAGGCGCACCCAATCCTCACGCACGAACGATGGTTCGATTAACAGGAATTCGATGAGTGCCAGGAAGAACCCGCGCGCCCGCTTCGCGCGTTCTGCCTGGACGAGTTCCTCCTCGGTCGGATGGAGATAAAGCCGCACCCGGCCGATCCCCTCGATCGCTATCGTCCCTTCCTCACGGGTCATCTTGGAGCAAAGACCACCACCCCGGCGAGATGATCCCAGGGGATGACGATGTTCTCCGGGGTGCTCACCCAGTTATCGTGCACGATCACCCAGAGTGTGTTCGGCAACGGGCCCCTCGCTCCATCCGGGTCTCCCTTTATGAATCCGACTACGGTGACCGCGTGCCCTATCCCTTCTTTCTCATTCCACTCCTCGATCGGGACCTTGGGGTTCTCCTTGTGCAGCACCTGGGTTGATGAGAGATGCTCGCCCCATTCGGCAAAGGAAAGAAGAACCTTCTCGCTGCCGATCTCAACCTCTTCCTTCTCGATAATTACAGGGTTCCAATAGGTGAAACAGGCTACAGGAGGGATTTGTTCCTCAATACTACCCAGGAGAAAATCGAGTGGCTCCTCCCACGCGTTCCCCTCTACAAGCTCACTATGCCAATCTAGTCCGCGCTTTTCGATGAACTCCGGTGGCGGGGTTTCATACAAGTTATCGCGGTCCCAACGAGCGTACTCCATCACGCCGGGAGGGATATCCTTACGGAGCGTTCCCGAAGAATGATATCGAGCGTTCTCCCTATCGGGACTCCCCTCACCGTTGGTCGCCATGAAGTATCCCAGGTATTCGCTCAGATCCCAGACCTCAATCCCGCCTCCGGTAACTCCATGTGCCCAATCGAACTCCATTACCAAATCCAGAAACACGATCGAATTGGCTACTGCGAGCGGAGCACACCAGTTATCCACCGAGTGGAAATGGAGGGTGTTACTCGGGGGCTGGCTCGCGTCGGGCACATTAAGAATGAATAGACCCGTGGCATCGCCGACACCAACCTCTTCGACATATTCTTCCGGTACTGCTACACCTACAACGGTTATTGCGAAGACTAGAATCACTACACCGATAAATAGTATGCGTCTCATTTGTACACCTCTTTCCTTTGTAACAAACGCCTTCTATCGATTCCCTTCGTCCCTTGAGCGAAGGACGAAACCCGGGTGCCTCCCTTTTACTCCTCTTGATCCTCCATTACCTCGACGGACTGCACCTCGATATATGGACAGATCTGAATCGGAGATTCCAGGTTGATGCGAACCGCACCGACTACCATAATGGCCTTCCCATACTCCTGTGTGGACCAAGGCGACAGGCCTTCGGGGAGTGTGCCGGTGACGTAGAGGTACCATCCGTCGGCACCCAGGATCCAGTCGCTCCTTGTTACCGGTGGTGGACAATCGACAAGCTCCGCCGCCCAGCCGTAGAACTCGCCTTCTAGCCGCACTGTCCTTCCCTCATAGGCCTGTGGATCGCTGATAATGTCGTAAAGGCTGACTTGAAGCAGCCCTTGTGTCCCTTGCGCTGATGAACCGACAATATAGGCCAAGAGAGCGCTCTCTCTTTTTCCTCCAAAGTGACGCGGGGTGCCGGTCGGCTCGGCTTCAGTCTCTAGCGGAGCTATTGCGGGCCAGGTCAGCCGCAACCTGAAGCCACTTAGGATGAGATCTGGGTCCTTCAGCTCGTAGGTGCCGCTCGTCGCGTACCCTACCCCTCCAGTATCACCACTGAATTTGGGGCAAAACGTATTCGTAAGTTCCAGGATGCCGAGCTCGACCACTTCATTATCGAGGTTGAAGATGGTTATCGGAACCGAAGCGCTGAATCCGCTCCCTCCATCAAACGTGTTCGTTACCAGCAGGTTGAAGTTCATCACAGCCTCGACAATCGCGCCCCCTTCTTCGTTGAGGGGTTCCCAGATCCATTCGAGGGCATGATCCGGCCTTCTACACCAGACGTTCCCCAGGATCGAGTCCCCTATTGAAGTGAAGTCGGAAGGACGTACGGTCTCGAACTCCGGCGCATGTGCTTCTTCAGGCGGAACCAGGATGATCATGCTTTCCCTGTTGAATGCGACGTGGCTAGCATCGGGCAAGGTCCGCTCTACCCTGAATACGAGGGTAGAAGCCGCTGGAAATGCGGAGCGGGAAATGGTCACCACACCCCGACACGTGTAGCCGAGTGGATCATTGGGAGGCGACACGTTGGGGAGCGTGACCATCTTCGTCTCGAAGACGCCTCCCCTCTTCCCGCTACCTGGGAACCCGTAGATCAGACGAAACTCTGTGGGGACCCACCTTCCACCGCTTGCACGATCGGTCGCCAGGGCCGTGATCTCAAGGGTGAGATCCTCTGCTCCCGCTGGAATCCCTTCGAAAGTCCACTCTGCATACTGTTGAAGCGCTTGATCCCGCAGCCAGTACCAGCCACTGATCAAATCGCCGTTTGACCGAAACTCTGTCGCCACAAAGTTCTGTTCGGAACCAAGCGCAGCAGATCCCAACAACACCATAGCAACGCACAAGATCCCAAACCAAGCGGTTTTCCTTTTCATTCTCCCCACCTCCTGGATAACCGCTCACATTATAGTCTTTTTTGGAAAGGTTGTGAAGAATGACTCTCTTCCCTCCGTCGGTACCATGTACGATCCCTTGCCCGATACCGCTCTCCATTTGTCGATTCTGATGAGGACGGTATAATCGGAGAACACGCTCGCGGCATATAAGGAGGAGTGGAATGCCCCAACCTCGACAGATGGTCTGGTTCTTCGTTCTTTTTGCGCTCGTTCTCTCTCTTACTGGTGCGGCTGACGACCTTCCCCGGGTGAGTCTGAGCCTCCCTCCTGTGATGGGGTCCCTCCCGCTTGCTTTTGCGCGAGGGTGGAACCTGTTTGAGAAAGAAGGGCTCGATATGGAGCTGATCGGGTTGAGCGACAATCAGGCGCGAATCCTTGCCCTCATGGCGGGGAATATCGACGGGATGATCTGTGATGTGACTACCGCGATCCTCCTCGTCACCAGTGGGACCGATATCGTCATCACGAGCACAGCTTACCAGCCCGAGCAGACAGGGAGCCTCACTCTCCTTTGCCCAAGCTACTTCAATATCGGCTCGCTCGATGAGTTGCTCAGCCGAACGGAAAGGGGGATTTCCAGTAAGTCGATAGCCATCACCGAGATGAGCGACATCGAGTACGCGATCGATACCCTCCTCAAGAGCCGTGGCTACGCAATCGATCCGGACAAGGATTACTCTTACTGGTACGACATGCTGCAGATAGCGACGTTCCTCGCCCTCGGCTCGGTATACGCGGCGGTCCTCCCCGAACCCTACACCACCTACATCAGCAACTACCCCCAGATCAATCCGAACGGCACATATCTCCATCTCTCGGACTTCAATGATATGGATATCCTGCCGAGCGTATTAGTCTTCCGCCGCGAGGTGATCGAGAGATCCCCTGAACTTATCGATCTCTTCTACAACATCTATCGCCAGGCTATCGACATGATCAACAACCTGAGTCGAGATGAATTGATCGAAATGGGGACCGATGAGGCCCTCTCCCTCTTCTTCCCCGGCCTTACCGATGAGAGCGTCCCCGAAGGGATCATGGATAGCTTCGTGATCCCTCACTTCCCTCAGCCTCAGATGCTCGCGCAAGAGCAGTTCGAGGCGGTTGTCGCCTGGGTGAATGACAAGTGCTACACGTGGAAGCAGCCGTCTTACGAGGAGATGACGACCGACCGGTTCCTGAAATGATCGAGGTACGTTCTCTTACTATAGACTACGGGCATGGCGACCGGAGTGTACGCGCGGTCGAGGAGATCGACTTCCACCTCAAACCGGGAAGGAGCCTTGCCTTCATCGGCCCTTCCGGGTGTGGAAAGACGACGATCCTCTTCGCCCTTGCCGGCCTACTCCCTCCTAGCGATGGGTTGATCAAGATCGGTGAAAATCCGGTAACAGGGCCGCGGCGCGAGGTCGCCCTGATCCTGCAGAACGCCGGCCTCCTCCCTTGGAAGACGGTCTGGAAAAACGCGAACCTCTCACTCCTCCTCGCCGGGGAGTACCCGGAGCAGAACGCCGGGGAGATCCTCGATAATTTGGGACTTTCAACCGTCAAGGCGCGTTTCCCCGCCGAGCTCTCGGAGGGGATGAAGCGCCGCGTGGGAATCGCACGCGCTCTCTCCACCTCTCCATCGGTCTTACTGATGGACGAGCCGCTCGCTTCGCTCGACACCCTTACCCGTGAGCGAATCCAGGACCTCTTCCTTACCCTGTGGCAAGAGCACCGGTTCTCCATGGTCCTGGTCACCCATGATATCGAAGAGGCCGCCTTCCTTGGGCAAGAGATCATCGTCCTAACCGAGCGGCCGGCGACGATCAAGCAGGTAGTAGAAAATTCAGAGGTGGGATCCCTCGACTACCGGGATGCCGGGGCGTTCCAGCGAACGGTGCACTCACTACGGGAGGCGCTAGAACGATGAAACGGGTAATGACATATGTCGTCAGCGTTGTGATTCTTCTGCTTGCCTGGGAGATAGCTAGCGTGGTGGTCAACGCGATCAATCAGGCCTCTCTCCTTCCCGGTCCGTTCGACGCGCTCTCCCAGGTGGTGAAGAACGCGGCCGAACTGCAGCGGCACTTCTTCGCGAGCGCCTGGAGGTTGATCCTCGCCATGTTGATCGCCCTTGCCACGGCAGTTCCCATCGGCCTTCTCATCGGGCGCGAGCAGATCCTCGACCGGCTCATCTCCCCGATGATCTACATCACCTACCCGATACCACAGGTGGCGCTGATCCTCTTCTTCTTCATCGTCTTCGGCACGGGGAGCGCGACAAAGGTTGCGATGGTTGCCCTCGCCCTCTTCTTTCAGATTCTCGTCTCCGCGCGGGGTGCCGCAAAGAACCTCGACGAGGAGTACCTGACAAGCGTCCTCTCCGCTGGGGCGAGCCACGCTCAGGTATACTGGCACGTCATCCTCCCTGCCACCCTCCCCGAGGTCCTGACAAGCGTGCGGGTGAGTATCGGGCTCGGGGTCGCCTTCCTTTACATAGCCGAGACACACGCGGCCCTGGGAACCGGCTTGGGCGCGTTTATCAAGAAGTACATGCTCTTTCGCCGGGATCGCGCGTTCGCGGGAATCGTGGCGATGGCGATCCTCGGACTCGTGTTGTACGTCGTGCTCGACCTATTGGAGCACCTCCTCTGCCGGTGGAAGTACGTCAAGCGGAATTCACTGAAGATGAGCCAGCGTAAAGGGAAGGAACATGAAGCTTCGTAGGATCTACATCGTCGCCAACACGACCAAGGAAGGGTCCTTGCGAGCCCTGGCCGTCCTCAAGGCGTGGGCGCAGTTAAAGGAGATCGAGACGGTCATCATCGACCGCGATAGACCCGTGTTCATCGAGACGGAAGGAACGTTGGTCGTCGCGCTGGGTGGGGATGGGACGGTGTTGCGTGCCGCCTCGATCTTCGCCGATTCCACGATCCCCATCCTCGGGGCAAACCTGGGGAGTCTCGGCTTCCTCACCCAGGTGGGAGCGCAGTCGTTGACCATTGCCCTGGAGGGAGTACTGCGCGATCGTTTCACACTTGAAGAGAGGATGCGACTCTCCTTCTCCACTCAGCATGAGCAAGGGACCGTGCTGAACGACATCGTGATCACTGGGACCTTCAAGGTCCGCTTCTGCGAACTCGAACTCTTCTGGAGTGACGGTGCTGTAGCGTCCTATCCCGGTGATGGTTTGATCCTTGCAACAGCGACCGGATCGACCGCCTACAATCTTTCTGCCGGAGGTCCCGTGATAGTCCCCCCGGCGGCGTGTATCCTGGCAAGCCCCCTTGCCGTGCATAAACTCGGGGTGCTTCCAGTCGTCTTCCCTGCCGATGAGGTGCTGCGCGTGCACACGAACACCGAGGCGAGCCTCTTTGTGGACGGCGACTTCCTTACGGATCTCCCGGCAGGAGCCCAAATCACCGTAGAGAAGGCCGCACTCCCTACCCGGCTCATCCGTATGACCGACGCCCCCTCGTTCTTCAAGGTCCTGGAGGAGAAGCTCAACTGGGGAGACGACTCGAAACGGGAAGGGAAGGATCTAAGATGACCACCCATTCTGGGTGAACAGGGTCTCCTCCTCCTCAACCTCAGAACGGGCCCCTCTCCTTGTTCACCCGCAGAATCTGTTTTGGCTCCCTTGACAAGCACAGTGATGGATGATATATTGGTAACGTTACCGAACCGAAGGATCAAGCGGTGGTGTTCACGTGAAGCGAGTCACGATCAAAGACATTGCGAATGTGACGGGTTTCTCCATCAACACTGTGTCACGAGCCTTAAACAGCAAGCCAGAGATTCGCACGGAGACCAAGGAAAAGATCTTGGAGACCGCAACCAGGCTGGGATACAGGCCCAATAGGTTAGCCAAGGGGCTTCGTCTGAATAAGACAGCCACTATCGGAGTCATCGTTACCGATGTAGCAAACCCATTCTTCGGCGCACTAGTAAAAGGTGTTGCAAGAGCCGCTCGGGATCTCGGTTACAGTATTATCCTGCAGGATACCGATGAAGCCTACGCAGGCGAAGAAGAAGCTATTCAGGTTATGCTCTCCGAGCAGGTGGACGGTCTTCTGATTACGCCGGTGCAGAGCAGAAAGGAAACGATCGAGAAACTCGCGGCGGCGCGGTTCCCTTTCGTACTCTTGGGGCGCTATTTCGACGACCTAGAGACCGCCTATGTGGTTCCGAACGATTATCAAGGTGGATTCCTCGCTACTGAACACCTGCTTGAGCAAGGTCATACGCAGATTGCTATGGTCAATGGCCCACTCCACATCTCCAGTGCCAGGGAACGCTTCCAAGGATTCAAAGACGCGCTCAACCGCTATGGGGTACCCCTGGATAAATCTCTTGTGAAGACAGGGGCTCTGACCGTAGATGCCGGGCGATCACTCGCTCGCTCTTTCTTCAAGCGAGAGTCACCACCTACGGCCATTGTTTCCTACTCCGACTTCGTTGCGTTCGGGGTCATGCAGAGCATTCGTGAGGCCGGCTTTTCTATTCCAGACGATGTCGCCATTGTCGGTTACGATGATGTTCAGCTGGCTTCATGTCTGAAGGTTCCCCTGACCACGATAAGAACTCCAAAAGAGAAGATGGGACGGCAAGCGATGCAAGTCCTCGCTCGGAGGTTACGAGGCGATCAAGATGCACAAGTACCCCAACAACAGAAGCTTGATGTCGAACTCGTCGTCAGAGAGTCGACTCAAAAAAAGGATGAACGTTAACCAAGCGTTCAACGAGAGGAGGTGATTGTAGCAAGTGTGAGGGCTTGGCAAGCCCTGACTGCTTTCGCGGATGATGTAGGCTGTGTAGAAAGGATGGAAAGGACGTGTATCTCGAAGGAGGGAAAATGCGATTCACAAAGCTGTTAACTATCGTATTGGTGGGAGTTGGACTGCTGGGAATGTTCGGGACCGTTCTGGCGGACGATCTCAGCGGCCAACTTGAGATCTTCTCTTGGTGGGCAGGGGATGAGGGGCCGGCACTGCAGGCGTTGATCGACATATACAACGCGCAGCATCCGGGTGTCAACTTGATAAATGCTACCGTAACCGGCGGCTCCGGGGTGAACGCAAAGGCGGTGCTCAAAACACGTATGCTCGGCGGCAACCCACCGGATAGCTTTCAGGTGCATGCCGGACAGGAGCTGATCGGCACGTGGGTTAAGGCCGACCGTATGGAAGACCTTACCTCGTTGTTCCAACAGGAGGGCTGGACGGACGTATTCCCCGCTGGGTTGATCAAGCTACTCAGCACAGATGCGGGGATCTGGTCAGTCCCGGTCAATATCCATCGCTCAAACGTGATGTGGTACATTTCGGCGAACTTGGTGCAGTGGGGAGTGCAAGCCCCGAATACGTGGGCGGACTTCCTGGCAATCGCACCACAACTACAGGCACAGGGGATCATTCCCCTCGCCCTGGCGACGAACTGGACGGCCAATCACCTGTGGGAATCGGTCGCCCTGGGCGTGCTCGGCCCGGAGAAGTGGCAAGACCTGTGGGATGGCACGCTCTCCTTCACCAGCCCCGAAGCGGTCGCGGTGTGGGATATGTTCGGAAAGATCCTCCAGTATACCAACGATGATGCCGCCTCCCTCTCCTGGCAGCAGGCGACGGACATGGTCGTGAACGGCAAGGCGGCGTTCAACGTCATGGGAGACTGGGCGGCCGGATACATGTCGACCACGCTCGGGCTAACACCAGGCGTGGACTACGCGTGGAGCGCTTCCGCCGGAACACAGGGTGTATTCATGATGCTCTCCGACTCGTTCGGTTTGCCGAAGGGCGCACCCGATCGCGACAATGCCATCGCCTGGCTGGAAATCCTCGGATCGAAGGCGGGATCGGATGCGTTTAACCCGCTCAAGGGGTCGATCTCGGCACGCACCGACAGTGACCTGTCGCTGTACAATGCGTACTCCCAGTCGGCTGCCCACGACTGGCAGAACGATATCGTCGCCGGTAGCCTGGCACACGGCGTCGTAGCGAATGAAGGCTTCATGAACGATTTCGCCACCGTCATGGAGATGTTCCTGACAAGCAGGGATCCACAGCAGGCAGCCAACGCCTGTGATGCGATCGCCCGCCAGAACGGAATCGGCGAATAGATTTTCCCGCGAGGGGGCGCTTGCCGCTCCCTCGCTCTTTTCTATACAGTATCGTACACACAATGCACTAAAGGAGGTGAAGGTGCGCCTAACCCGCGACCGCATCATCGCATTCTCCGTTCTCCTTCCGTCGCTCATCTTGATCGCGGTATTCGTGTACGGATTCATCGGCCAGACAGTGTACATCTCCCTCACCGATTGGGGAAAGGGAGCGGCACTCGCCGTAAATCCGCAGATGCATCTGATCGGATTTGACAACTACAAGGAGCTGTTTACCAGTTTTCTGCACGGGCGCTTCCGGCAAGACCTGATAAATGCCTTCTTCTACACCGTCTCTCTCGTCCTCGGGTCGCTGGCGCTGGGTTTATTCCTAGCGATACTCCTGGATCGCGAGCCACGCGGGGAGGGGATATTCCGCACCATCTTTCTCTATCCGATGTCGCTCTCGTTCATCGTTACCGGTACGATCTGGCGCTGGCTCCTCGCCCCAGAGGGAGGGGTAAACGTTCTCCCTAGCTTCATCGGGCTCCCGGCCGGGCAGTTTCGCTGGATAAGCAGCCGTGAGCAGATACTAACCTTCGACTGGCAGAGCATCCCGGCGATAACCGCGATCGTTGTCTCGCTCGTCCTCATATTCCTTGCGGTGCGAACCTGGAGAAAGGGCACCCACAAGCGCGCATTGATAGTCGCTTTCCCGGCACTACTACTCATCTTATGGGCGGTATTCGGCCAACGCATGGTCCCGCAGATGCTCCCCATCCCGGAGAGACACGGGTTCAACTTGGCAACGATCGGGGTGAGCATAGCCGCAATATGGCAGTTCTCCGGATATACGATGGCCCTCTACCTCGCCGGTCTGCGCGGGGTTCCCGTTGGGTTGCACGAGGCGGCTCGCCTGGATGGAGCAACCGAGATTCAGTACTACATGCGCGTTGCCTTCCCCATCTTGAAGCCGATCACGTTGAGCGCAGTGATCATCCTCGCCCACATCTCCCTCAAGATGTTCGCCCTCATCTTCGCCATGGCCGGGCCGGACAACGCCGCCACCGATCACCCCGCCGTCCTAATGTACCTGACAACGTTCCGAGGGAACAAATTCGCCCTCGGGGCATCGATCGCCGTCATCCTATTCTTGCTGGTCGCCCTGTTCATCATTCCGTACCTAATTAGCTCGTACCGAGAGCAACGAAGGAGGGCATCGTGACGACGAAGATCACGTGGGCACGAGTACTCCTCTATGCGACTCTGATCACCGTCGCTGCTGTCTACGTGATGCCGATCTACATGACTGTGATCACAGCCCTCAAGAACCCGGCGGACATCAACCTGGATACCGCGTGGCAGGTGCCGCCGCACCTCAACTGGGGAAGCTTCAGCCAGGCGTACGACAAACTAGGGCCGAACATCATGAACAGCGTCATCCTCGCTGTTACTGCGACGATCCTCTCATCGATGCTCGGTTCGCTAAACGGCTACGTCTTCTCCAAGTGGCAATTCAAGGGGAACGACATCGTATTCACGCTGGTGCTGTTCGGTATGTTCATTCCCTATCAGATCATCCTTATTCCGCTCTTTCAGACACTGCGTCGGATTCACATGTACGGCGGCCTGCCCGGGTTGATCCTTGCCCACGTCGTTTACGGTCTCCCAATTACTACGCTAATCTTCCGCAACTTCTACGCCCAGATCCCCTCGTCGCTGACAGAATCGGCACAGATCGACGGGGCAGGGTTCTTCAAGCTATACCTAAGTGTGATCTTTCCCCTCTCCATCCCTGGGTTCGTCGTCACATTCATCTGGCAGTTTACCCAGATCTGGAACGAGTTCCTGTGGGGGATCACGCTCACCAAGTACTCGGCCAATCCGATCACCGTCGGCCTGGCACAGCTTGCTGGCGGACAGGCGGTCAGCTGGAACCTGCCGATGGCCGGGTCGATCATTGCCGCCATTCCTGTGCTGTTGATCTACATCCTGATGGGTCGCTACTTCATCCGCGGTCTCCTCGCAGGCTCGGTGAAGGGATAGCTGCCCTTGATTGCGAAAAGGAGGAGGTTGGTTTGGTAACTGAGAAGAAGGTGCATTGGGGTATATTGGGTACGGCGAGGATCGCCGCAGAACGCCTGATCCCCGCGTTTCACGAGTCGGAGATCGCTGAGCTCGTTGCTGTCGCAAGCAGAAATCGCGACAGAGGAACGAGCTTTGCGAACAAGCACCGGATTCCTAAGGCATACGCTTGTTACGATGAATTGCTGGCAGATGATTCCATCGATGCTGTATACATCCCGCTTCCCAACCACCTCCATCGCGAGTGGGCAATACGGGCGATGGTCGCGGGGAAGCACGTGCTGTGCGAGAAGCCCCTTTCCACAAGCGCCACAGATGGGATCGCGATGTTTGAAGAGAGCGAGAAGAACAACGTCCTCCTCATGGAGGGGTTCATGTACCGCTTTCATCCCCAGACGAGGCGCGTGAGGGAACTGCTAGCGAAGGGGACTATCGGCCGGCCGCGCCTCATCCGGGTCGCCCACTCGTTCCCGCTTCACCTTCAGGACAAGGATAAGGACTTCCGGTGGCGAGAAGAGGCGGGCGGAGGGAGTCTGGCAGATCTCGGCGTATATTGCGTCGACACAACGCGACACCTCTTCTCTGCCGATCCAGCCCGCGTCTTTGCCGCAAGCTCTTATCACCCCGATCACAGCGCTGAGGCGGAGACGAGGGCGATCCTCACGTTTCCCGATGATCGCGTGGCCGTCTTCGACAGCAGTTTCCTCCTCACGGGGAGAAGGGAATACGAGGTGGTGGGGGACGAAGGGCGCATCACGGCCTTTGACACCTACAACCCCGGCAGGGGAGTCGATGTCAAGATCGAGACCGAGGTGATGGGCAAGAAGATACTGGAGAAAATCGACGCAAAGAACGAGTACCTCCTCGAGGTTGATCATTTCTCAACCTGTATCCTGCAAAACGAAGACCCCGTCATCTCCTGTCAGGACAGCATCGGCAACCTGCGCGTCCTCGATGCGTTGCGCGAGTCAGCCCACCAAGGAATCCCCGTGGAGATGAGCCTTGCCGGATAGTCTCGCTCTTCTGGAGGATCGCTTTGGACCGGGAAGGGACGCGATTACCGCTCGTGCTCCCGGACGCGTGAACCTAATCGGGGAGCACACCGACTACAACGGTGGATACGTCCTTCCGTTTGCGATCGACAGGGTGACAGAGGTGGCGCTCCGTCCGCGTAAGGATCGAAAGATCTGTGTCTTCGCGGAAGCATTTCAAGAGACAGCTGAACTCCACCTACCGATAGAAGATCCAACGCCGACCGGAGGGTGGCAGGATTATCTTACGGGCATCCTGATCGGACTCTCCCACCGAGACGATCTTCCTTTCGGGTTTGATGGAGCGATCACGGGGAACATCCCAATCAGGGCCGGATTGAGCAGCTCTGCCTCACTGGAGGTAGCGCTGGCTCTGGGACTTTCCCGGCTATATAACATCGAGCTAGAGGACCTTGACCTTATCACCCTATGCCAAAGAGCCGAGAATGAATTTGTGGGCACCCACTGCGGGATCATGGATCAATACGCAAGCCTCCTCGCTAGAGAGAATTCCGCCCTCTTGCTTGACACCCGTTCCCTGAAGCACCGTTATGTCCCCCTTTCCTTGGATAATCTGACTCTCTTAATCGTCGATTCCAACGTTAGACGATCCCTTTCCAAAAGCGGATACAACGAACGCCATCGGGAATGCCGGGAGGCCCTTCGCTTTCTACAAGAGGCGTTACCAAATCGCCGGATCAGTTCCTTGAGCGATCTTGACTCGGAAGAGCTGAATAGAGTGAGACAGACCATGCCCCAAACGCTTTGGAAGCGCGCCTTGCACGTTCAAGAAGAAAACAGTCGTGTTCTTAAGGTTGCTAAGGCCTTAGAAGAGGGTGATACCAAGACAGTGGGTAGACTCCTCTTCTGCTCCCATGTCTCGCTGCGGGATCTGTTTCAGGTGAGCACACCCGAACTCGACTTCCTGGTCGACTGGGCGAGGGCTCACGGAGCACTCGGCGCAAGGCTGGTCGGCGGGGGATTCGGGGGGGTCACCCTCCACCTCGTAGAGAGAGAGGAAACGGAAGACTACACGATGGGTATTACAGAAGCCTACCGGAAAAGCTTCGGCCACAAATCCTCCGTAATTGAAGTGCACCCCGGTCCTGGCGCAAAATTGTGCAACCCTTAGCCACTCGGTCTTGATACCCCAAGGACCCCTGGAAAACACCATACACCGCAAATCAAGAACTGCTAAGGAACGCCTTCACCCAGCGTTCTTCCAAAGGTTTGCCGGGTAGGCCCCTTCTTTGATCAACCGTTGAATCGCTTCTTTCACCTTGGGCTTGTCTTCCTGGTAGGTGACTCCAAACCACCTCTCATCCGTCGGCAAGACCTTGACTCTCGCCTTCTTCTCCTCGACCAGCTCCCCAATGAGTTCGGGAAGGAGGAACTCGGCCTTGAGGTCTTTACCATGACGGGCGAGAAAGAGCGGAAACCGGGTCTCGATCTCGGAGAACAGGCTCGGTGTGAACCCCCACATGTTCATGGAGACGAGGCTTCCTTCTGGGATCTCAACCCAATCTTCGCCGTCTCCGGTGTACCTTGCCCCCTTGCCGAACCGTTCAATCCGCGCTCGCTCGTGAATCTCCACGAGGTACCCCTCCTGGTCCACCGTGCAGACCCCTCGTGTAACGTATCCGTGCTCGGAGAGCGTGTTTTCAAGGACATAGCCGACCATGTTGTAATCACATACCTCACTCTGGTCTTGCGCCTTTTGCAAGTGATCGCAGAGCCTTTGATACGACGAGCGTCCGTAGAAATCATCGGCGTTGGTTACAGCAAAGGGAGAACTGACGGCACCCTTGCAACAAAGAATCGCGTGGGCGGTCCCCCAGGGTTTCTCCCGTCCCGGAGGGACCTTAAACCCTGTTGGAACGTCCTCGATCGTTTGCCTCACGTATGAAATCTCGCACCTTCCTTCGATACGGTGACCGACCCGTTCCTGAAAGGCCTCTTCGATCTCCTCCCGCACCACGAATACGACCTTCCCGAACCCGGCAGCGAGCGCATCGTAGAGGGAGTAATCGATGATTATCTCACCGTTCGGTCCAACAGGGTCGATCTGCTTCAGCCCGCCGTAGCGGCTTCCGATACCGGCAGCCATCACAACCAGCGTAGGATTTTGCATCTGCTCTCCTCAATCACGCTTTATATAGGTATCTTGATCTTACCCGCGCCGATCCCTCCATGCATCGCTTCTGTTGCGTAAACTACTTGGAGAAAGATCGCTGCAATGGGTATATAATAATCAGAACGGAAGATAGGGGTTAAAAGGAGGAGCATTGATCCTAGTCACAGGCGGTGCTGGGTATGTAGGAAGCCACTGCACAAAGGAACTCCTGCGGCGGGGTTACGAAGTGGTTGTCCTCGATAACCTCTCCGAAGGCTACCGCGCGGCTGTTCAGAGTGAGCGCTTCGTAAAGGCTGATCTGCTCGATCGAGAGGCAATCGACCGGGCTTTTGACGAACACTCGATCGATGCGGTGATGCACTTCGCAGGCCTCATCAGAGTTGGAGAATCGGTCAACGATCCACAGATCTATTACCAAAACAACGTCCTCGGTACCCTCAACCTCATTCAGACAATGCAAGAGCATGGTGTAGATCGGATGATTTTCTCTTCCAGTGCGGCCGTCTACGGAGACCCAGAGACGATTCCCATCCCCGAGAATCACCCCAAGCGACCCAAGAGTCCGTATGGGAAGACGAAGTGGATGGTCGAGCAGATCCTGGAAGATTACACCCACGCGTACGGCTTGCTCTCCATCTCCCTTCGCTACTTCAACGCCGCCGGGTGCGATCCCGAAGGGGAGCTTGGCGAGAACCACAACCCCGAGACCCATCTCATTCCCATCGTGCTCGACGCCGCGCTTAAGAGGAGAGACTGTATCACGATCTTCGGGACCGATTACGAGACTCCGGACGGGACCTGCGTGAGGGACTACATCCACGTGAACGACCTGGCCGAGGCGCATATCCTGGCGCTTGAAGCGCTCAAAAAACGGTGCGTGACCCGAGCGTATAACCTGGGGATCGGTCAAGGTTACTCCGTGCGGGAAGTGATCAATGTCTGCCGGAAGGTCACCGGAAAGGAAATCCCGGTTGTGGAGGGAAAAAGGCGCCCCGGAGACCCGCCCCGCCTGATCGCCGATCCCACTCGAGTCCAGAATGATCTCGGGTGGCAGCCTAAGTTCACCGAACTCGATGAGATCGTGAGGACCGCCTGGGAATGGAGGAGAGTGGCGTAATTTCATTGCCACTAAGGAGCAATAGGATTCCTACCCCATGGCTAGATCAGCTCAACTGGGGAGACGACTCGAAACGGGAAGGGAAGGATCTAAGATGACCAACCGCCTTTGCTGAACAGGGGCTCCTCCTCCTCAACCTCAAAACGGGCTCCTCCATCGTTGCTCAAAGGAGCAGGATTTGCTATAACTATTCCCGGAGGTGCTCCATGCTCACTCGTAAGATCGTGTCTCTCCTTCTCGTTGGGCTCCTCCTGTTCAGCCTTCCATCTGTAGCTGGTCCCCAAGATCTAATCACAGTTGCTTCCGCTGTTGAGGGGAGTGAGGGGATGGTAGTTGCGGCTCACCCGCTGGCTGCACGAGTGGGAGTGGAGATCCTCAAGAACGGGGGCAATGCCGTCGATGCGGCGGTGGCTACTGCGTTTGCGCTGGGAGTCGTCGAGCCGGAGGCCTCCGGACTGGGGGGCGGGGGATTCATGTTGATCTACCTTGCCGACACAGGCGAGATGGTTGGGATCAATTATCGCACAACCGCTCCGGCTGCCGCTATGCCAGATATGTTCGCTCTTAATGGGCCCGGCCTCCCCGGATACTGGGGCGGTCCCACATCCATAATGGAGCAGACCACATTGCGCAAGATCGGCGGCGGCGGGGTCGCCGTTCCGTTGATGCTCTCCGGGATGGACGCAGCCCTGCAGAAATACGGGTCGATGACCCTGGCTGAGGTCATTGTCCCAGCGATCGAACTGGCGGAGAACGGATTCCCTGTCAGTGATAACCTGTACAACAACATCCTCAATAACTATATCGCAATCATGGACGACCCCGAGATGACGAGCGTTTTCCTGAACGACGGCCTCCCCTATGAACCGGGAGAGATCATGACCATGCCCGATTTAGGTCGTACCTTTCGCGCTATTGCCGACGGTGGCTCGGACGTCTTCTATCATGGGGCGTTGGCCGATGCGATCGTGGAGGGCGTCCGGGGATACGGAGGACTGCTCGCCAAGGAAGATATGACAGGGACACAGGCCTTTTTTTGCGATCCGATAGTGGGGAGTTATCGCGGATACGAGATCATCACGATCCCTCCTCCGAGCAGTGCGGTGACTCTCATTCAGATTCTGAACATCCTGGAGGGATTCGACCTGGAGGCGTTCGGGCAAGAATCTGTCGACACGATCCATAGAATGGCCGAGGCGTACAAACTCGCCTTTGCCTATCGCGACGCTTACCTGGGTGATCCTGCCTTCGTAGACGTACCATTTAGTGATCTCTTATCCAAGGAGTTGGCCGCTGAACTATGCGCGCGAATCGATCCTGATCAAGCGCACCTCAATCCGCTTCCATCCAGCTTTGAGGGGAACGACACGACTCATCTCTCCGTGATCGATCGAGATGGGAACATGGTCGCGCTGACTCAATCGCTCAACTCGTTCATGGGGGCGAAATTTATCATCCCGGGAACAGGAATCCTGATGAACAATACGATGTCCGATTTCGATCCTGAAGCAGGGGCGGCGAACAGCATCGCTCCAGGAAAGGCTCCCTTAAGCAGCATGTCGCCCACTTTCCTCTTTAAGGAAGGATCTCCGTTCCTGATTGTAGGGTCGCCAGGAGCGCAACGGATCGTGACCACTATCGTTGGTTTAATCGTAGACTTGGTCGACTTCGACCTGTCACTACAGGAAGCGATTGACGCCCCACGCTTCTATTGTCATAGCGACACCCTATACCTCGAAGGACGTATTCCGAACACAGTGAAAACCGCATTGGAGGAGAAAGGCCATCCTATTTCCACAAAGGGCCATTACGACCTATACTTCGGTGGGGCGCACGTCATTCAGATTATGGAAATGGAAGGGGCGATCTCCTACCTTGGGGTCGCCGATCCCAGACGCGCTGGTCAGGCTGCTGGGTATTGAGGAAGGAGGTGAAAGAAGAGAACTACCGCGTTGCTTATAGGTAAAGACCGTTTAGAAAAAGGAGGAAAAAATGCGTAGATTCAGTAACAAAGGGCTTGCTAGTATTCTGCTTGTCTTATTGATCACCCTCTTTGCCGTAGTAGCAACCGCCGATCAGGTAGCGACCGGCACAAAGGGTATGGTGGCAACGGCGCACGAATTGGCATCACAGGCCGGTGCGGAGATCCTCGCCGCCGGAGGTAACGCGGTGGATGCCGCTGTCGCGGCCGCATTCGCCATTACTGTCGTCGAACCGAACGCTTCCAGTCTCGGAGGAGAGGGGTACATGGTGCTCAGCCTCGCCGATGGTCGCGACTTGGCGATCGACTACCGCTCCTGGGCTCCTGGACACGTAAACATAAACACCGATCGCAGTCCGACGACAGGTCCGGAGTCCACGTGCATCCCAGGGGTGGTGGCCGGTCTTTGTCTTGCCCTACAAGAATACGGGACGATGAGCCTTTCCGAGGTGCTCACGCCGGCGATCCGACTCGCCGAAGAGGGCTTCCCCCTCGATGAGGTCTTGGCCGATCGATTATCCGACCTCTACGGCTACACCGATGCAGGGACCGATCCAGTGGTTGGACCGATCTACTTCCCAGATGGGCTGATTCCCGAGCCCGGTTCCTTGGTTGTCAATAAGGATCTTGCCCACGCGCTAAAGTTGATCGCTGAACAAGGGGCATACGCCTTCTACCGGGGCGAGATCGCCGCAGCGATCGTCGAGGCGATGGACGGCTTCTACACGAGCGCCGACCTGCAGCGCTATCAGGCCGTAGTCCGCGATGCGCTTGTCAGCGAGTACCGTGAGCATACTGTCATCGGCACTCCGCCGATCGTCGCCGGCATCGTAGTTGCTGAGGCGTTGAACATCCTCGACAACTTCGATCTGTCGGTCTTTACCGGGTGGGACGACCCCGGGGCGATTCACATAATCTCTCAGGCGCTGCTGCTGGCCTCGGCCGATCGGATGCCCTACATCGGAGATCCTGATTTCTACGATGTTCCGCTGGAAGGGCTCCTCTCCGAGGAGTACGCCAGCGCTCGCGCAGGCCTGATCGATCTCGAACACGCCATCTTTCCGACCAACTCCGCGCCAGTCGGGAACCCGGAGCTGGTCCATCTCCTCATCGGCGCAGCCGCGGCAGAGGAGTCCCCATCAACAACGCAGATCAGCGTGTTAGACGCGGATGGAAACGCTGTGAGTATCACGCAGACGATCTCCAGCTTCTGGGGTTCGCGAGACATGATCCCTGGCTACGGGTTCTTCATGAACAACGAGCTGCACAACCTCAACGCTTACAACCCGGATAATCCAAATGATGTCAACGTGATCGGCCCTTACAAGCGGCCACGTACGGTGATCGCGCCGACGATCGTTCGCGACACCCTTGGCGATGTATTCCTCGTCGTTGGGTCCCCTGGCGCAGGGCGTATCCCATCCTCAGTCGTCGAGGCGATCGTCAACGTCATCGATTTTGGAATGACCCTGGAAGAAGCGATCAAGGCACCTAAGTTCTGTAGCCGGGTCGCCTACAAGGAGCTGCGCATGGAGAGCGGTTACTCCGCGGAGACGCTCGCCGCCCTGGAAGCCCTGGGGCACAAGGTGAAAGCGACATACGGAGAACTTGACCTCTACTTCGGTGGGTTCAACGCCATCATCGTCGAAGACGGTTTAATGATCGGTGTCGGCTCGTTCCGCCGCTCCGGTGGAGCCGCCGGTCCGTAAGTTCTCGGTAGGATATCCCCGCTGGGCTCACTGAACGGACCCAGCGGGATCTTTCTTGAAAAAGGAGCACTACCATGCGAAGAAGAAGTTTATTCATCCTGATTGCGTGCCTTATATTGACGGCGCTACTCACGCTCCCTACCCTCGCCCAGGAGACAGAGGAAGAAGAGCCGGCTGTCATCGCGTTTGAGCAACCGGTTCTCATTACCTCGATCGGCCAGAGTGCCGGAGCGGCTCAGGCGAAGATCCTCGCCATGAGAGCAGGTCTCGACTTCGTCTACGAACAGCGTGCCAGCCTTGACGATCTCGAGGGGATGAAGGCCCTTATAGTGGTTATGGGGGCGAGCGGCAAGGGTCTCGGGGCGGCCGGGGTGGATATCGATGCCGAGATTGAGTGGGCGACGGAGCTCTTCGACCGGGTGCGAGAGCTGGAGATCGTGATCATCGCAATGCACATCGAGGGGAGCTCCCGTCGTGGACCGATGAGCGACCAGATCAACACAACATTTGCTCCCCGGGCTGACTACCTCATAATCAAGGGAGCTGCCACGGAGGAGGAAGCAGCTAATATCGACGAGGCTGCGAACGGAAACATTGATGGGCTTTTCACCACGATCGCCGCAGAAAATGAAATCCCCATCGCCTTCGTCGCTAAGACATTGGACGTCGTCGTCGTTCTAGAGGATCTATTCCCCGCCAAAGAAGAGGGGTAGGGCAGAATAATATGACCCATATCACAACACGCCTGGTTCGCCCGGCCCGGTTACGGTTTATCTTGGTACTCCTGATCCTCGTGGCGGGATCAGTGCTCACCGTCTCTGGCGGACCGGCCTCGCACGACATCCGCCCCGGCTACGGGGTGACTGATCTGCGCTGGTTGAGCGACTACCTCCCAGCCCTTGCAGGAACGCCGGGCGATTCCCCGGTCTACGTGATGGAGGGAAAAGAGGAAGGGGGGACTCTTCTCCTTCTCGGTGGGACACACCCTAACGAGATCGCGGCAGTGATGGCCGCCATTCTCTGTGTGGAACAAGGAGAGGTCTCTCAGGGAAGGGTTTTTGTCATCCCACATACCAATAACAGCGCCGCTCGCTACAACGACGGCACATATAATCCGACCTCACCACAAGGGATCGATCTGATCACCGCTTCCGGAGAAACACGGCATTTCCTGTACGGAAGCCGTTACACCCAAATCGAAGATCAGAAAGTGGATCCGGAGATCTTCGTGCACGAGCCATCAGGGCTCGAATTCGACGGCATAGAAGCACGCAACCTGAACCGCAACCACCCAGGAAAGGCCGACGGCACGCTGACGCAGCAGATCAGCTATGCTCTGTTTCAGCTCGTCGAACAGGAGCGGGTCAACGTCGTCATCGACATGCACGAGTCCTCCATCACCTCGCGATTGGCTAACATGGTTGTCGCGCACCCCCGCGCGTTGGATATCGGGGCGATGGCTACCCTCGACCTGGAGATGGCTGGAATCATCATGAAGCTGGAGGTATCGCAGGAGGAGTTCCACGGCCTCAGCCACCGCGAGTTCGGCGACTACACCGACGCCTACGCGTTCCTGTTGGAAACGCCCAACCCGGGCCAGGAACGCTCGATCGAGTACCCGGACGTAGTGAATGACCCTAAAGCACCGCTCTCCCACCGAGTACGCACGCAGCTGCGGACGGTGATGGCGATCATCGAGAACTACACACTGATCGCCGCCTCGGATCAGGCTATCGGTATCGAGTTTCCGTTCTCGATCGATGAACTAGAGGGAGCCAACTTAGGGGAATTCCTTAGATGAGTCAGTACCTACCCGAAATGTGGCCGCTCTTGGCCATGGTGATCCTGTTCTTCGTGGGAACGTTCGCGTTCAAGCTCCCGGTCTCCGTCTCCCTAGTGGGGGCTGCTATCATCGGTGCGGTGATCGGTGGAGCAGGCTTTCCGCTCCGGCACTTGGCGGAAGGGACCCTCGGTTTCCTTGACACACTGCTGATCATCGCCACGGCGATGATCTTCATGCGGATGATCCACGCATCAGGTCTCCTGGACACGATCGCCCATCACTTGATCGTCACCTTTCAAGACCGGCCAGCGTCCCTGTTGGTGCTGATGATGTTCTTCGCCATGTCGGCGGGAATGATCACCGGCTCATCGACGGCGGCGGTCCTGACCACCGGAGCTATTGTCGCTCCTGTCTTCATGAGTCTTGGGATCTCGCGCAATAAGACAGGAGCAATCATCGCCATGGCCGGGATCCTGGGGATGATCGCCCCGCCGGTGAACATCCCGGTCATGATCATCGGTGGGGGGATCGACATGCCGTACATCGGGTTTGGCCTGCCTCTATTGATCCTCACTGTCCCGCTGGCGATCGTCATCGTGTTGATCCTTGGCCTGAAGTCGGCACGAGCAAGCCGCGTCGACGAGGCGAGCCTCCCTCCATCCTACCACAGTGAATACGGGTGGAAGCTGTATCTCCCGTTGATATTGCTGGTGGTGCTGATCGGTGCGGAGCGTGCGTTCCCGCAGGCCTTCCCCTTACTGGGGATGCCGTTGGTCTTCATGCTCTGTGCGCTGGTTGCTCCGCTGACCGGGCGAAAGATGAAATCACTACCGATCACACGGGACGCAGTCAAGGCCGCTCTTCCGGTGATGGGGATCCTCGCCGGAGTGGGGATGTTTCTGCAGATCATGACCCTTACCGGAGGACGTGGGTTCATAGTCTCCATGCTGACCGGATTACCGTTAGGACTCCTCTACCTGAGCATCGGGGTGAGCATGCCTATCTTCGGCGCGGTCTCGGCGTATGGATCGGCGTCGATCCTCGGAGTGCCGTTCGTACTGGCACTCCTCGGATCGAACGAGATCGTCGTCGCCTCCGCACTCTCACTCATCGCGGCGATGGGCGACCTGATGCCGCCTACCGCCTTGGCCGGACTCTTCGCCGCTAAGGTCGTCAAGCAGGACAACTATACCAAGGTCCTTCGCCAGTGCCTCCTCCCCGCATTACTCACCGTGGGAGTCAGCCTCGCGTACATAGCGACTGCCGAGTTCTGGGGGAAGATCATCTTCCGGAGTGATAGGCTGGTGCTGTATGGGATCCTCCTTGCCGTTGTCATCGCTGTAGTGGCGGGAATCATGATCGTCGATCGGGTAGGTAGAGGGCGTCTCACCAAGGAGAAGATATGACCTGGATCTATCAGGGGATCACGGTGATCCTCATCCTATTCATCGGCTGGAACCTGCTGCGGGAGAAGCGGCTGGCCGAACAGATGGTCGCAGCCATCGTCCTCATTCCGTTGATCCTGAGGGTGTTGATGATCAAATGACGAGCGAGAAAAAGCGCCACTATGGAAGTGTCTGGACCGCGCTGGCCCTGTTCGTTATTGTCGGCATCGTGTTGCTCATCGTCAGCCACAACTTCCTGGCGATGCGGGTCGATCCACCGATCTATCCTGGAGCGGGGGTAACGCGGATCGTACGCCTCTCTTCTTACTCGCAGGCAGTCGCCAAAACCGGGGCGGATACGGATATCTACTTCCTTGAGGGGAGCGAGCCCGGAGGAACTGTCCTCCTCCTCGGCGGAACACACCCTAATGAGCCGGCGGCATCACTCGCTGCGATCACTCTGATAGAGAACGCCGTTGTGCAGAGAGGACGGCTCATCGTGATTCCACGCGCCAACCACAGCGCATTCACCTGTACAGAGCCGCAGGAAGGGTACCCACAGACCTACGCGATTGAAACACCGGGGGGTTCACGCATATTCCGCTACGGCAGCCGAGGGACGAACCCGATCGATCAGTGGCCGGATCCGGTGATCTACGTGAACGCGTCAGGACAGTCCCTTGCGGGCACCGAAGTGAGGAACCTGAATCGTTCCTATCCCGGAAATGAGCACGGTTATCTGACCGAGCGGCTTGCCTACGCCATCGTCAGCCTAATCGTACAGGAGAAGGTCGATATGGCGGTCGATCTTCACGAGGCATCGCCTGAATATCCGGTGATAAACGCCATCGTCGCTCACGAACGTGCGCTGGACATCGCTGTCGAGGCGTCGATGTACCTCGAGTTTGAGGGGATGACAATCGGTGTGGAACGATCCCCAGAGAACCTGCGTGGATTGAGTCACCGCGAGTGGGGGGATGCAACAGATACCCTTGCCCTATTGATGGAGGCACCGAATCCGGCGCAGGGGCGTTTGCGCGGGGCGACCGACCAGGCCCTGATCGTCACCGGAAAAGATCCCTACTACGTACGTGCTGCCGACCAGGGTCTCCTCTACGTGCCGTTCACCGAAGAGGGACACCCGATCGAGGAGCGCGTGGGACGGCACCTGCAAGCGTTCTCCACCCTTATAGATGTCTTCAACGAGCATCATCCGGATCGAGCCGTAGTCGCTGCCAAGATCCCGTCCCTCGAACAGATGCTCCGTGATGGATTGGGAGCGTACCTTGCTCCCCCAGAATCGTAATCAGCGAAGCGTGATAGCATGGAATCGTGGGCGTTAATACCGATCGGGGTCTATCTCCTGGTAAAGATCGTGGAGTCTCTTGTACACCACCGTCTACTGAAACGGGTTCCGCTGCGTATTCACGTGAACGGCACGCGCGGTAAGAGCCAGATAACGGAGCTCATCACATACGGATTGCAAGCGGCTGGGATTAAGGCGATGGGAAAGGTAACAGGGTCTGTCCCCACCCTGCTGCACACAGACGGGAGGAGGACCGAGATCAAGCGTATCGCTCCAGGATCGATCCGCGAACAGCAGTGGGTGATCAGCCAGGCCGCACAGGAAGGAGCGCAGGTTCTGGTATTGGAGTGCATGGCGATTAAGCCGGAATTACAACGGGCCTCCGAACGGAGCATGGTTCGCTCGCAAATCGGGATCATCACCAACGTGCGCCCTGACCACACCGATCTCCTCGGCGAATCCGGCGAAGCGATCGCCCGCGCCCTGACCTGCACGATCCCCTCTCATGGCACCCTGTTCACCGCAGAAGAGACGCACCGCGCAATCCTTGCACAAGAGACGGAGAAGCGCGGGACAAGGCTTGTTCCCGTCTCACTAGACAACCAACTCGATCGCACGATGGAGGGACGGATGCCGGAGTGGATCCACGCGGAGAACCTCTCTCTTGCTCTTGCTGTCTGCGAACATATTGGTGCCCAGCGCGACGCGGCCCTCGACGGAATGCTCAGCATGACAGGCGTTCCAGGCTCGTTTAGGATCATCCGACTCGCTGTGAACGGGAGATCGATCTACTTCGCTAATGCCTTCTCCGGGAACGATCCGATCTCGACCGGGATTATGCTTGAAAAGACGCTCTCCGCCCTGGGAGAGGAGAGATCGCTTGTCGGCCTGTTCAACCACCGCAAGGATCGGTTCTACCGCGCGCAAACCTTCGTAAAATTCGCACGAAAGGCCCAATTTGATCGCCTATTCCTGATCGGCGACAACCTCTGTCACTCCCATCGTTTGTTCCCCGGTTCCACCGATCTATCAGCAGTCGATCGCGTTGCTCCGCTGTGGGAACGGATAGAATGCGAGATCGAGGATGGGTCGATTGTCTTCGGGTTTGGAAACATCGCCGGGATCGCTCTCGAACTGAACGAATATCTGCAGAGGATCGGTGAGGAGGCATGACCACCCTCCTCCTCTCTATCGGGATCTTTGTCGGGCTACTCTTCTACGAGCTGACCGGCCTCGCACCAGGGGGAATCATCGTCCCCGGCTATATAGCCCTCTACGTCAGTCAACCATTACGCATCCTGTCGACCATCCTGACAAGCCTGATCGCCCTCGCCCTGGGGCGTTTGCTCCTCCGCTTCATCATCGCCTACGGCAGACGACGGTTCGGACTCTTCCTGCTCCTCGGGATCGCAGTCAAGATTCTGCTCGATCACCTGTTCTTCGGTGTAGGCGGGGTCGCACTGGGGATTCAATCGATCGGGATCATCATCCCGGGGATCATCGCCAACGAGATGGAGCGGCAAGGGGTCTGGCTGACGCTCCTCTCGCTTGCGATCGTCTCCGCATTCCTGTATATCATCTTCCTCTTCCTCCCGCAAGGGATCGGCCTATGAATCGGTGCTCCAAGGGGAATACAGCCCATTGGAAGAGACTGACACCGCTTCTTCTGTTGCTTCTAATCGGTGCAGCAGTGTTGACTGCAACGCAGGTGCGGGTTCCATATGCGTACTACAACGAACAGGCACATGCTGCCGAACAAATGAGGAAAGCCTTCCCCATCCTGGCGACCTACGCGGAGCACCTGGAATCACCGGCCAACCCCATGGATGACCCTAACCGTACTGGCCTGATCGGCGTGGAGTTCAATGAGATGACGACGACGATAGGATCTCTCACCTCCAAACGGACGAGCACCAATCCGGACTTCGCCGCGCTTATAGTGCGCTCCCTCCATGAGTTGGGGCTCACCGCCGGCGCTAAGATCGGTCTGCTCCTATCCGGCTCCTTCCCCGCCCTCAACTTGGCAGCGATAGTGGCTTGCGAGGAGCTCGACCTCAATCTGCTGATCATCTCCTCGGTCGGAGCGTCCAGCTTCGGGGCGAACCACCCGGAGATGACCTGGCTCGACATGGAGAGACTCCTGCAACAACACGGAATCATCGCCCACAACACAGCGATCGCCTCATTGGGAGGGGAGAATGATCTAGGAGAGTCCTACTTTGAAGGAGGGAGGCTCCTCGCCCTGGCGGCGATAGAGCGGAATGGATTAACTCCGCTACTTATGGATACTCTTACGGAGCAGCGCCGCGTCAAGCTGGAAGAGATTCAATCCTTTCGCCCAAAAGCCATCATCAACGTGGGAGGGAATCAGTTGAATATCGGGAGCGCCGGGCACCTTCTTCCGCCTGGAATCATCACAACAACTTCGATCGACCATCAGGACCTGGGAATCGTCGGGTGGGCGTTAGATCGCGACCTTCCCATAATCCATCTCCTTAAGATGCGAGACCTTGCGGTGCAAGCCGATCTACCGCTCGACCCAATCCCTCTCCCCTTACCGGGGAACTCCCCTGTGTATTATCGTACGCGTGTTCATACGGGTTGGGCAGTCACGCTCCTCATACCGATCTGCCTATACGTTCTTTTTCTTCTGAATACACGCAGGACTACCAAGGGTATGGAGTAAGATAGGGGTGATGACATGACCACACGCGGGATCGAGTACTTAAAGGAACACGGTCTTCCCCACGAGGTGTTGACCTACCACCACGAGGTAAAGGGGGTGCGCTACGCAGCACAGACGCTTGGGCTACCGGATGAGATCGTGATCAAGAGCCTAATCTTTCATGCGAACGATGGGTCGTTCCTCTTCGCTCTTATGAGTGGGGACGGGAACGTGAGCGAGAAGAAGCTTGCACGGGCGAGCGGCCACAAACGGGTTGCCCCGGCAAGCCCCCACGATGCGGAGCGGGTCACCGGCTACCAGGTTGGGGGGATCAGCCCCCTGGGAGCGAAGCAGCCACTCCCCGTATTTCTCGATAGCGCGATCACGGCGCATCCCGAAGTGGTCATCAACGTTGGTGCGCGTGGTACCCTGGTTCGCCTCGCGCTCAAGGATCTGATCGAGCTCACCGATGCGATCGTTGCCGATATTCGGACAGGGTGATTTCTCGCGTTTGTCAGGTCGGATAAGGTAACAAGGGGAAGCGGTCTCCTTACACTAGCCGGTGATACGCACAGGCCGAATGCGCCGGAGCTCGCCTGCCTCGGTCTGCTGGGTCCGAAAAAGGTCCCACCGAAGCTGGAGATTCATCCAGAACGAGGGTGAGTTTCCAAAGGCTCGGGCCAAGCGCAGCGCCGTGCTGGGGGTCATACCACGCCGCTTGTTGACCAGCTCGTTCACACGCTGATAGGGAACGTGGATACGATCTGCCAGTTCCCGTTGTGTGATTCCCATCGGCTTGAGAAACTCCTCCAGAAGCATCTCTCCCGGGTGCGTCGGCTCTCGATGGGTCGGTACACGTACCATTTCCCACCTCCTAATGATAGTCCACAATCTCTACGTCTGCAGGCCCCGTTTCCGTCCAGCGGGCTCACCATCATACCACGAAGAGCACGAAGAATGCTCGAAGCGAGGGATGCGTTCAGTTCATCGATACTCATCATGCGTACGCCTGTCATCATCAAGATCATGCCCCCTATGATTCGACACACGCGCTTGCGTTACCAGTGCCATCTAATGCTCATCTTGTATGAGACAACTCTCCTCCTGGATTTCAATCAAGTGACTTACCTAAGTCGAACTTCTCGAAGGCGCTCGGATTCATCCGCGACTAGACGTCTCTCGTAGCCAGAAACACCAAAAGCAAAGATCTGACCCTGGACTTCTGCGCGGCGGACTCAAACTGGAGGAGTTTGCCGATCTCTACGCTCAGACGATCACCTATGGTCTCTTTGCCGCTCGTATCCGTTCTTACCTATAATTACTTTGGTTTCACGTGCCAAAACATTTCATGGATTTTCTTCCGGAGGACTTCAGTATCCGCTACTAACGTCCTGCAACGCTCCACTTGATCCAGTACCTGCTTATCAGTTTCGGCAATCCGCGTCAATTCATCTTGCAGTCTAGTTAAAATAAAATGCGAAACGCATGGTCGACTCTCACAGTAGTGAATAAAGTTGAATCTCACCCGCTTGGAGCTGCCTCCTAGTCTTGTTATGTCCTTTTCCTCTTTCAGCTTTAGCCATTCGCAAAAATCCAACACGGCTTCAGCCGTCTGGTCAGCCCTCTTGAACGTATTAGGAAGTGGAGCGATATCACAATTACCTATCTCACAATCATCCTTCACGCATTGCAAATAGCTGAATGAGTGTGACAGGGTCGTATGATAATAGGCTCCAGCCAGAGCAATGCCGATCCTCTTGCAGAACCTGTCAAAGTGCATAGCCAAACATACCTCTGGTGAGCGAGCTATGCCTAATTGAATCCAGTTCTTAAGCAGCTGTGTTAGGTCCAAATCGGGGTATAGCTCAAGGATACCATCTAACGCCTGGATTGGAAGTACTGATCCATCCTCGGTCTGTGATACCAGAAAGCACAACGTTCGATACCCCGCAAATAAGGCTGTCGTATTGTCTTGAACAGCGACCGTAAGAGGAGCATCAAACATATTGAGAATCTTGGCCACTTCCCCACCGTCTTGTTCCCTATAGAGTGGCTTTTCCGCGAGGATCACCGCCCTCATGAATATGTGCTCTGGTAGCTCCTTCGAAATGTAGAGATTGAAAAGTGCTGGGGCTATGAATTTATCTGGAATGACATGTGAGCAGAGGAAGCGACCAGCGAAAGCTATCGCGACCCGCAGATTTCCGTTCGAAAGAACATTGAGAACGTTCTTAGTGCGCTCAAGTAGCAGAGTTCTGTGGAGACAGTTGAGCGTTTTCTCTACATCCGAGTGCAGGTACTTCTTCCCTTCGTGTTCAAGCGCGGAATACTTAAGATTCCCAAGCAAATTTTGCGTTTCGGGTTGCGCCATGACATATTGGGTTCTCATCTCTACAGCATCGTTCACAGATGGCGGACTGTAGGTTGTGAAAAGCTCTACACGGGCTCGATGGCTCCTGATGATGTTCGACCTTGCCGGCGGACGAAGCGCAACAATACACTTGAGGCCTGTTGCTATAAGGGATTCCTGTTCCTCTTGAGCGAGCTTATACAGGTCTAGATCTAGAACAGCGAAAGAGTATGCTAAACTTACTGCTTCTAGCTGAAGCTGAATAGGAAGTACATCTATATTATCCACAACAATTTGGATATTCTTCTTGTAGACAATATGTAAGAATAGCAAGTTAGCATACCAGTACTGTAATGGATGTCTTCGGATGAACTCAGACCGGATTTCGGCAGCAAACTTTTGCGTTTCACTTTCATCGTCCACAGTAGCTTCGAAAGTGGCAATGTAGTCTGCCAGAACCGCGAAACACTCTATTCTTTCAGCAGCAAACTTCCAAAAGCTGCGAAGAAGGTTCTTCTGCCTGTGATACGGGCCAATCACAAACGCTAGTCTCTTGCTTAATACCTCTTTTAGATCTAATGTTTCGGACAAGAGTTCTGCTTCATATTTATTGAAATTCACATAAACAGTTATAGATTCTTCCCCTACACGTGTTCTTGGCAGCAGAATATTGAAGAAGTGATTCAATGTAGTACTCTTGCCAACTCCTAGTCCGCCAACAACGAAGAGAGGTGCCTCACGCTGGTCTAGGACAAGGTAGTCCATTAGTTCTTTTTCGTTATCACCGACCGCAAACTTTTTCTCCCTCAACCGCGCTACGTCGGCTTGGAATTCCGAAGGAAACTGAGCTATCGACGGTCTTCCAGTTGCAAGGTAAAGGTCTCGGTCAGTCTCTGGCGTCTCCGTAATATCCCAACTTGAGTAGACCTTCGCCAATATCGTTTCGAAGTGGTTCCATACCGGATTGAACTTGCTATAGCGAGTAAGATCCGCGTACCCCTCTGATAGTCTCATTCCACTGGCCTCCTCTCCATTTACTACACACCATGCCATATCTCTCCAGGCATAATATGTAAATATCTATTAGTAGTCTACATTCACGTCTCCTACCATATTCACCTCTGAACTTATCCGGGAACCCAAATCAGAATCTGAATGAGAATCGTGAGAGCAGTCAGAGTACTAATAGAGAAAGAGGATACCAGCCGATGTTTTTGGTTTTCGACATGCTCCCTTATGTCGAGATGATCTCGAATGTTACCGCTGGTTTTGAGCACTGAGGGGCCACATGACAGCGCTTCCTGGTCATCTGAGCGTTCGTTGATTGACAAGTGACAGCGCCTCCTGGTCACTCGTTGAACCTTCGCCTTGGGAGTATGTAAGGGACCTCACAAAGAAGTGGTTGCCAT
>Ga0307428_1000307_pt1 | contig 35799 bp, 32 predicted proteins | sample SalMarWE160240MG_FD_202161 | JGI IMG/M metagenome (GOLD analysis project Ga0307428, IMG submission 202161) | Salt marsh sediment microbial communities from the Plum Island Ecosystem LTER, Massachusetts, United States - WE1603-240 | ecosystem: Environmental > Aquatic > Marine > Intertidal zone >...
CAAGTCATGGTTCCTCCCGCCCTCGCTGCTCTTCTTGGCCAGAGCAACCAACCTATTCCTGCACCTGGCACCGGTTGGGCACTGATTGATACGGGCGCTACTCGAACCTGCGTTGACAAAGTTGTTCTCGATGAATTGAAGGTGCAAGCTACGGGAGCAGTTACGACTGGCACGGCTGCAGGGCCAGCCCAACAGCTTCTGTATCCAGCAAAACTGAATTTTCCCGGTGCGAACTTCGAGATCGAGTTCGGATCGGTCATTGGCGTTGACCTAAGCGGGCAGAGCATTGCAGGTCAGAATGTCATTGTACTCCTTGGCCGTGACGTCCTGTCTCGTTGTGTTCTGGTATACAACGGGCCCGGCGGTATCTTCACTCTGGCAATGTAGCTCTGAACTGCTTCTACAGAGCTCTTCTGACTATTCCAACTGGAAAACGGGGGGGCACAACACCCTTTTTCCCGAATGTCAGACCTGAAGGGAAGAAAGATGACTGGCCCTGCAATCCAACATAGTCACCAAGACCGATCACGAGAAATCGCTCATCCAGCGCCAGATCGCCGCAACTGACAAGCAGATCGACCAACTCGTCTACGAGCTCTACGGCCTGACAGACGAAGAAACCAAGACCATCGAGGGAATAGCGACTCTTTCTGACGTTCAAATCTCCAAAGGAGGCGCATGAGCATGTGTTGGGATTTTGCAGAGCTGCGGGATCTGTGTCGGAAGAGGGGAATAGGGGACTCTACGGTTCATCAGAATGCCCTACAGTGGAAACTATGGCGGGCTGATTATCATGCCGAGAGGGCCCAAGCAGTATGGAGTGAGCTTGATCAAATAGTTAAGGCGAAGGGGGCCATAGAGGTTGGCGGCCAGGAGTGGCAGAAAGCAGAATTTGCATCAACCGCTGAGACAGAAGCAGCAGCACAAGCGTTACATTCAATGGCGGATATATTGGCTCAAATTGTTAACAAAGCGGTACTGAAGACGCCTTTGTCTGAGGCGCAAGTATCGTTAGGGAAAGTCTGCGAGGAGCTTAAAAGACGGAATTGCGCTCCTATCATTGTATCCAAGATCGAATCCCTGCAGAACTCCAAAGAGTTCGAGTATTTGAATGCCTTCGTAAACACAATCAAACATCGACATCTTCTTGATACAGACTATAGGGCTGAATTTGGCAACGGCACACGGAATGAAGAAGGAATCCGATTCAAAGCCTTCACATATAAAGGGAGAAGCTACTCAACGGTCTGGGCTAGTGACATCCTTGATGGCTACAAGAAGAGGATAGCTGACCTAATCTGTGCTGTAGGGAATGCTGTAAACGACTATCTGAGATCGTTGGGGCCGATCGTGTAATCCATTCCATCAGTGCCATCGACACAGGAGAGAATTCGGGGACGCAACCCATGAATTCTCAAGGAGCAGCCTAAAATTGGGCTATATCCTTCGAGTTGCCTCAAATCTCGAATACAGTAGGAATCGATGTGATTGTCGAAATAGGTGTTGTGTCCCCAGATTTCCTTAAGAGACGACATGGCATCACTGGGGTCCATCACTGGGGTCAAACCTTCATTCTTGGTGTTTTTCCGCCTCAGCGGTGCCGTTCACGATGATGCTGATGGGGGCGCCACGAAGTCAGCCACCTCTCTGAGCCTACACTTGTGAAGGTGAACGGCACGGTAAATCCACTCGTTGGAAAGAAGCCCCGCCAGGTTGGCTCAACTACTTGAACAACCTACTCAATAGCAAGCCAGTCGTGCTATAATCATAGATAGGTCATAGCGTGAGGAGGGTGAGAATGAGCATACCTAGCACCTATACTGCCAAGTACACGAAGATTAGCTCCGGTTACATGGGACAATTGGTCGAGTGGCCCGAAGTGGTCACTGAAGGCCAGACCCTCGAGGAATGTCGGGAACTACTCAAGGACGCGCTGCACGAAATGATCTTGGCTTATCGCCAGCAACACAGAGAAATCCCGCTCGGTGGGGCTCTCTTCGAGCAGGTTGCGATCGAGGTATAGATGTCGGTCAAACGCCGTGATCTGGTGAGATACCTTGAGTAGAATGGGTTTTCTCTCCTACGGGAAGGAGGCAAGCACTCCATCTACTCAAATGGAGTGAAGACGGTTCCGGTCAAACGACACCGTACGCTAGATCGAGTAACCGCAAACGAGCTCTGCAAGCAAGCTGGGCTGCACCCGCGTTTTTAGGGGGTTGGTCCAAATGCGAGGTGAATCATGAAGGACTATCACATCAATATCTCTTACAGCGACGAAGATGGCGGGTACATCGCCGATATCCCTGCTTTGGACACATGCACTCCAAGAGCTTGTTGTGTCAGCCCTTGAGCATCTTGAGGATGAGTTTGATGTACCTCGTTGTCGCATCGAAAGCAACGTCGCACACAAGGTACGACGCTACATCCGGCTTTTCGTTGCGTCGGAACTTATCTCCGACGTTGAGGGTAGGGCGTGTTCCCAATCCGGTTCTGAAGTTCAGGAAACTTCTCAATAAAGAAATCCCTTGAAATTGACTATCCCCGTAGCAAGACTACGGTGTATTCCGCCAATTTCATTTTGACCTGAAGGTCAAAACCGGGATTTCATTATTTCACCTCACCCCGACCCTCTCCTATCAAGGAGAGGGGTATAAGGAAACCCTGTGGCAAGACCACAGGGAATCTCAAGTTGAACACCCCCTCTAAGAACCTCCCAATCTTCCGATCTCTCGATTCTTCAGCGTCCTCTGCGTCCTCTGCGGTAAACCGCTTGAAACTAGGGTTCGAGGCAATCCAAGAGTTCCTTGCGCTTCTGCACGGGAATCCGAGTCCGCAATCTCCCGTTCTTGACCACCCCACAGCCAAGCAGATCTCCGCGGAACGAAATAGCGACGAACCCTTCCGTAAGGGATGTCTCGCTCGTCTGACCGAGGAGGAGGTGTCGCAAGAGATCGAGGCGTCCGATCTCAATCCGGGAGGCGGTGATCCGGGTATTGAGTACCCGCAAGAATAAACTAGTCGGCTTGAAGGCGTGCGGCATCCGCCGCATGATCCTCAGACCTGAGGGGCGAAGCGTAGAGAGATCCGGGGGACAGGGTGCTGTCGTCGCCCATATCTCCCCTTTCCTCTCCTCGAAGGAGAAGGCGGAGAAGAAGAAGGAGGGGGGAACCCCGAAACGCGTCTCGAAGTAGACGATCACCTCATCACGAAGGCTTTCTGAATCGGGCAACGAACCCACCTCCACTGTCTATTTGGTGCGGGTAGATCCGGGCACAGCCCGTTATCGACGCAGGGAAGATTGTCCCCTCCCACTCCCGGATCCCTGGGGAGGACGAGAAAGGAAGGCTGATCGGTTCGATCGTTGCGTCCCGCTCCCCCAAGAGGAAGGCTGCAATTGCCTCGTTCTCCTCCGGGGCGAAGGTACAGGTTGAGTAGACCAACCTCCCTCCAGGACGGAGGAGGTCGTACCCACGCAGGATCAAACGCCGTTGCAGTTGCACCAGCCGCTCGATCGTCGCTGTGAATGCACCACCGCGCAGAGAACGTTCCTTGCGAAGCGTCCCCTCGGCCGAGCAAGGAGCGTCGACGAGAACGCGATCGAACCCGACCCGCAGCGGGAAAGACTCCCCCCGGTAGGAGGTGACCGAGGCGTTGAGGGCCCCAAACCGGTTCAGGCTCGCCAAGAGGGACGGTTGACGCCGCCCGTTAGGTTCATTGGCGACGAGAAGACCCCTGTTCTCCATTCGTACGGCGATCTGGGTGCATTTCCCCCCAGGAGCGGCGCACAGGTCGAGAACCCGCTCCTCAGGCCTTGGATCGAGGAGACGCACGGGAACCGTCTGCACGGCTTCCTGGATGTAGAAGAGGCCGAGCCAGTGTTCGATGGTCTTCGCAACCTTCGTCCCCTCGACAACGAACAGGTCGTCCGCCCAAGGGATCGGTGTGAGGTGAAATCCTTTCTGTGCAAGCCGCTCCGCGAGGGCTTCCGGAGCGATACGCAGGGTATTGACACGCACACTCACCGGAAGGAAGCGCGTGCTACAGGTGAGGAAATCCTCCCAATCAGGAATGATCTTACGGTACCGGGTGAGGCGGCCGGGCATAAGCTCCTCTTGGTTCACTTGTTACGTCCGATCCCGATCGCTCCGAGCATCTCAGCATGGATCGCTCCGTTGGTCGCCAGGATCCCAGTCTCCGGATCGATAAGAGTGGCTCCGCAGAGGTCGCTCACTCGCCCTCCCGCCTCGCGAATGAGGAGGATTCCTGCGGCCACATCCCACGGGGAGAGGGAGAGGTACCACGCCGCGTCGAGCCGCCCGGCAGCGACGTAGGCGAGGTCAAGACAGGCCGAACCTGCCATACGAACCCCCCTCGCCTGGGAGAGGAGCGGCCTCATGGCAGCGTGGGTACGAAGGGCCCGCTCAGGTCGTGAGGAGAAGCCGACCCCGATCAACGATCCATCGAGGGTCTTCTGCGGGCTCACCCGCAACGAAACGCCGTCGAGGTACGCCCCCTCGCCCACGATGGCGCTGAAGAGCTCATCGCGCAGGGGGTCGTAGATGCACGCGACCTGAAGCTCATCCCCACGCGAAAGGGCGATCGATACGGAGAACTGTGGGTAGCCGCACAGGAAGTTGTTCGTCCCATCGAGTGGATCGATGATCCACCGATACGGAGAAGAACCCTCGCTGTTCATTCCCTCCTCGGAGAGGATCCCATGCTCGGGGAAGGCATCCTTGATCGCGGAGACGATCCATTGCTCGGCACGACGATCGTAGATCGTCACCGGGTCGTGGCGGTGACTCTTGGTGGACGCGTGCTTCTCCGCACGCATCCCCGCGCGCAGTATCGCTCCCACCTCTCGCGCCGCACGAACGGCGACTTCCAACGCGCGTTCCTTTTCCATCCTATCGCCCCCTTTGCAGACGCTCGGCAAACTGTGGCGGAAGCCCCGCGTGGAGGATCCCTTGCATTGTGGCTTGAATATCGTAGGGAACCCGCTTGAAGAAGACCTTCCTCTCAGCAAAGTCGATGATCGCGTACGCGGCGCGCGGATCACCATCGCGTGGCTGTCCCACACTCCCGGGGTTGATCAGGTACCGTCCTGCAGGGAGAAGATCGACCGAGCCAGTCGTGCGATCGAGGGGGATCACCCGCCCGTCGAGGTCGACGAACCCGCCCTGGACGTGAGAGTGTCCGAAGAGCCCGAACGGTCGGTCGAGAAGGGAGAAGGTCTCCCCGGCAACGAAGGCATCGCGCATGTACTCCCACAGCGGTCCGCGCAGGCTCCCGTGTACCACGACGAATTGGTCCTCAACAAGGGTCTGTGGAAGATCCCGCAAGTACGCGACCTGATTGGAAGGGAGAACCGTTCGCGTCCACTCGATGACCGCGCGGGCAGCAACGTTAAAGTAATCGAGGGGGAGTCTGCCCGCAGTCGTTGCGTCGTGGTTACCCTGCACACAGAGCGCGTCGGCTACGCGCAGCCGCGCGATCACCTCGCCAGGCCACGGTCCGTACCCAACGATATCCCCACAGCAAACAATACGATCTATCGTTTCTTTAGCGAGTGCCGCGAGGACGGCATCCAAAGCGGGGAGATTCCCGTGAATATCGGAGAGAAGGCCGATCCTTGGCATCACTACAACAGGGCGTGTGCTGCTTCGAGCACTTGCTGCGCGCGCTTGTTCCCCTCACGCTCAAGGCCTTCCCTTTGCACGGCAAGGCGAGCGATCGTTTCCTCATCCTCAGTGCGGCCGCGGATGTAGTTCATCGACTTCTCCTAACCTTGACAGTTGATGTAAAGAGCTGAATCAGAGAGGGAAAGGAAGGAGGGGCGAGCGTCTCTCGCCGCCCCACATCCCTTTGTCGAGTGTCAGTTTTTCTTGTCACCCAAGAGCTTGCTCATGTAAGCGATCGCCTCACCAACGGTGGAGATCTTCTCCGCGTCTTCGTCGGAGATCTCCACGCCGAATTCGTCTTCGAATTCCATGATCAGCTCCACAGTATCAAGTGAATCTGCTCCCAGATCCTCAACGAATGAGGACGCGTCGGTGACCTCGCTGGGATCGACCATCAATTGATCGGAGATGATGGCGCGTACCTTGTTGACAATATCATCCATGCGTATCGATACCTCCTTTTCGTATTTGCTCTATCTCTAAGGGTAGAGCCCTCCATTGACGCCGATAACCTGTCCTGTTATATAGGAAGCCCGGGGTGAAAGCAAGAATGCAACCACCTCGGCAACCTCTTCAGGCTCCCCCTCCCTCCCTAACGGGAGAGAAGCCAAATACGAAGAGCGAATCTCTTCGCCCAACCCTTCCGTCATCTCGGTGCGGATGAATCCGGGCGAGACGACATTCACACGGATACCGCGACTGCCGACCTCCTTGGCAACGCTACGGGAGAGCCCGATGAGCCCGGCCTTGGCGGCCGCGTAGTTCGCCTGTCCTGCGTTTCCGGTCTCACCAACGACCGATCCGATATTGACGATCGCCCCGCCTCTCGCCTTCACCATGTAGCGCAGGCAGGCGCGCATGCCGTTGTACGGCCCCTGCAGGTTCACGTCAACAACCCGCTTCCAATCCTCCTCGCTCATGCGCAGGATCAACTGGTCCCGCGTGATCCCGGCGTTGTTGACGAGAAAGTCGATGCGTCCGTGCGCTTCATGTATCGACTGAAACACCTCCTTCACCCGAGCGAAGTCGGAGACATCGACCGGCAGGAATCGGCACCCTTCTAGTTCCTGTTCTATCGCCGCTCCAGCCTTCTCGCCGCGGGCAAGTACTGTAACCAGAGCCCCTTCCTGATGCAAGAGGGTCGCGATCGCCCTTCCGATGCCCCTCGTTCCGCCGGTGACGACAGCCACCTTCCCGTCAAATCGCCCCATCGAGCGCCTCCTCGAACGTCACAAATCTCACCTGTGAGGTAATCCGCTTCCCCAGACCGGTGAGGATCTTCCCCGGCCCGACCTCCACCGCGCAGCTGACCTTCATCTGCACCAGAGTCTCCACTACATCTACCCAGGATACGCAAGCGGTGATCTGTGTCAATAGGAGGCCTTTGAGCCTTCTCAGATCGCTCTCTACCTTCCCACTAACACTGGAAATCACGGGGATCCTCGGGGCAGAAAAAGGGAGGGATTCGATCCTCGGGGCAAGCTCCTGTTGTGCACCTTCCATAAAGGGAGAGTGGAACGGGCCGGAGACGTGCAGCCGAATCGCTCGCCCCCCAGCCTCCTCGGCCGACGCCATCGCTGCGAGGAGCGCCTGCTCCTCCCCGGAAATCACCACCTGCGCCGGGCCGTTCACGTTCGCCACGCTCACCTGCGATCCTCCCTGACAACAGACCGCCTCTACCCGATCGAGCGGGAGTTTGACGATCGCCGCCATTCCGCCGGGGATGGACTCCATCAGACGTCCGCGCTCGATCACCACGGAAAGCGCCTCCTCCGGATGCAGGACACTGGCGCTCACCAGGGCAGTGTACTCCCCCAGGCTGTGACCAGCGACGACTGTGGGAACGATCCCGCGTTCGCGCAGCCTTCTCTCCTTGATGAGGCTGTCGATGAGTATCGCTGGCTGAGCGACCTGCGTTCGTCGCAAGCGATCCTCATCGCCCTCCTCGATCCAATCCTGCAACCGGAGCCCAGCCTGCACCGCCTGGTCGAACAGACGAGTCCCCAAAGCAGAGGGCGGGGGGAGTATTCGAGGAATCGTTCCCTGGCCGGGGAAGATGAACGCCAGTCGATGCTCTCGCCCCATCGCTAGATCCTGACGACCGTGGCCCCGTAGGTCACCCCGGCCCCAAACGCTGTGAGGACCACCACATCCCCCTTCACGATCCTCCCCTCGCGGAGTGCCTCATCGAGGGCGATCGGGATCGACGCAGTGGATGTATTCGCGACCCGATCGAGGTTCACGATCACCCGTTCCCGATCGAAGCCGAGGTGTTTTGCCAATGAGTCAATGATACGGATATTTGCCTGGTGCGGAATAATCCAGTCTATGTCCGCAAGTGAGAGGGACGCTGCATGGAGCGCCTCTCGGGCGGCCTGTGCCATCATCGGCACCGCACTCCGGAAGACTCCGGCTCCCTCCATCTTCAGGTAGTGTCCATGATCGTCGACGGTCTCACGGCTTGCCGGGAACTTGGTTCCCCCAGCCGGCATATTGAGGAGGAGGGCCTTGCTATTCTCTCCGTGGAGAGCGCTCCCCAGGACTCCTTCCCCGAGTGGGGCCGGTTCAAGCAGGACGGCCCCCGCGCCGTCGCCGAAGAGGACACAGGTCTTCCGATCGCTCCAGTCGGTGACCCTCGAGAGTGCCTCTTGCCCGATCAACAGGACACGTCGGTAGAGACCTGAGCCGATCAGGCCGTTGGCGATTGCGAGCCCATAGACGAACCCGGAACAGCCGGCCTTGAGGTCGAAGAACGGTGTTTGATCGAACCCAAGCCCGGCGGCGATGAACGGAGCCGATCCCGGACAGATCATGTCGGGAAAGTTCGTTGCGACGATCAACAGGTCGACGCTCTCCCCGGAAACGTCTGCCTGATCGAGGGCTCTTCTCCCCGCCTCGATCCCCATCCTGGCCGGATCCTCCTCGTTTGTGAGGTGATAACGGGTTCGGATACCTGTCCGGCGGACGATCCACTCATCGGAAGTAGCGACGCGCTTCTCCAGATCTAGATTGGTTATGCACGTCTCAGGTACGTAGCTCCCCGAGCCGACGATCCTAGCGCCCATCGGGCCACCAACCACTGATCCCACGCTCGATCGTCTCGTTCACCCGGCTCTCGACCGCGCGGGAGGCGACGGTAATAGCCGAGGCGATCGCCTGGGCGTTCGAACGTCCGTGAGCGATGACCACACTCCCCGCAACCCCCAGGAGCGGCGCACCGCCAAGGTGGTGGTAAGACAGTTTCTCATGCACGGTGGAGAAGACCGGCCGCAGCAAGAGCCCTCCCAGCTTCGCCCGGACGCTCTTCCCGATCAGGTCCTGCATCAGACCGGTCACCGTCGAGATCCCCCCTTCGAGCGTCTTTAGGAAGATGTTCCCCACGAATCCGTCGCACACGACGACGTCGACCGGGCGCTCGGTAAGGAGGTGATGCCCCTCGACATTCCCGGTAAATGGAAGTGGCCCGTTCTCCAAAAGCTCGTAGGCCAGGTGATTCAATCGGTTCCCTTTTCCCTTCTCCGTCCCGATGTTCAATAGCCCGACCGTGGGATGCGGGATTCCTAGGACATCGCGAGCATAGGCGACTCCCATCAGAGCAAAGTAGAGCAGGTGTTCAGGGGCGCAATCGACGTTCGCCCCCATATCGAGAATAAGGATCTCCCGGCCGGAAACGGTCGGAATGCTCGCCGCGATCGCCGGACGCGGAATCCCCGCAATCCGTCCCAGGATGAAGATCGACCCCGCAACAACCGCGCCGGTGTTCCCCGGTGAGACAAAGGCATCCACTTCATGTTCTTTCAGAGAAAGAAGGCCTTTTACGAGGGACGAATCTCGCTTCCCGCGCACCGCGCGAACCGGTGGTTCATTCATGTCTATCGTCTGGGTTGCAGGGAGGATGGAGAAGCGATCTCCCTCACGTTCGTTCATCTCCGCTAGGGTTGCGCGGATTGCCGCAGAATCACCGGCGAAGAGGATGTCGATCCCTTGCCGCCGTCCGGCATCGATTCCCCCTTGCACCAACTCACGCGGGGAGAGATCCCCCCCCATGACGTCCAATAGGATACGCATCGCTCACTTCTACCCCAGTACAGATTTAAGTAAGTGCCGAGGGCGGGACTTGAACCCGCACGGACATAATGTCCACATGGCCCTCAACCATGCGCGTCTGCCAATTCCGCCACCTCGGCAATCGCCTGATGTTAGCGAACAGGAGGAAGCCTGTCAACAATCAACGAGGTTTGGTACATGTTTATCGTTCCAGCGTGTCATTTACCTGTCTGCGTGCACCGCACAGGCAGATCACGAACCCCACGCATTTTGAGAGATTTAACGGTTGAACGATTGAGGGATCAGATGATTGAGAGATTGGATGATTACTTCGCTCCACCGGACCCTCTTGTTTTGCAAGGCAAATCGCCCTATGATGGGAACATGGGCTGATAGAAACGTTCGGAGGTGAGGCATGGACGGAATATGCCGTATGAGATGGATTTTTTTGAGCGTGATAGGGATAGCTTTGATCATCACAGTAACCCTTATCGCGTTTGCCGAGGCAACAACCTACAGTGGAGTAACCTTCCCTCACGGGGACCGTTCCTTTGCCGATCGCGTCGTTTCCTACGTGGCGGCAAGCTGCGCCGATGGTGGGTATGACGATCCTAGTGCTGCCCTTGGGCCGCCGGACTGTGGCGGTGATGGATGCCATGCCTGTCAGGGGTGCGACACCTGTGCGGTTGCGCTTGGGTTTCGCTTAAGCGAGATCGACGACCGGGGGAAGCTCGTTCTCGAGTTCGTCGACAATACCCTGGTCGATGTAGAGGGCGATGATCTCTTCATCTACATCACCAACGGGAAAGCCTGCCGCGTGGAGATCAGCACAAACGGGAGCCATTTCATCCCCGTCGGCACCGTCACCGGTTACCCCGGGAAGATCGATATCTCCCCGTTCGTTATGCCGGGCGAGGAGTTCCGCTTCGTGCGCCTCTCCGACGTCCCCGCGGATGAGGACAAATCTTCCTGTCCCGGGCCGAGTATCGACGCCGTCGGGGCGATGGGCCCATTACGTGCGCTCGAAGAGACAGGGGAAGCGTCCGGGTTCCTGACACTGCAAGCGATAGGAGAGCTCGCACTCCACGTTGCACAGGCTCCGCAGGACCTCCTGATCATCCTCGACTCGTCGTCCAGTATGGGGGATAGGTTTGAGGATTCGATCAAGATAGAAGTGGCAAGAGTGGTCCTGAAAGAGTTCGTGACAGACCTTCCCGACGATATGAGGGTGGGGTTGCGTGTCTTCGGCGGGTGTGAAAATAGCCGACTCGTGCGTCCGATCGAACCGCTCAACCGAGCCGCACTGCAAGCACAGATTCAATCGATTGAACCGGGTGGAGCGACCCCTCTCGCTTACACGTTGGAACAGGCGAAGGGTGATTTTGCCGATCTTCCCGAGACGAAGCTGATCCTCCTTGTCAGTGATGGGATCGAGACCTGCGGTGGAGATCCGGTTGCTTCAGCATTGGCTCTGATCGAAACCGGATATAAGCTGCGGATCAACGTGATTGGGTTCGATATTGGAGAAGTGCAAGGCGCGCGCGAACAGCTTATGGAGATCGCAAGCGAGACCGGCGGGGTCTATTACGGTGCACAGAGCAGCGAGGAATTACGCATCGCTCTTCAGGTATCAATCCAGATCACCTACCATGTCTACGATCAGCAGGGGATAGAGGTCTTCAGCGGAATCATCGGAGAGCCGGGACCACAACTTCCTTCCGGCAGTTATCGCGTCATCATCGATACCCGCCCAACGATCGAACTCAACGTGGAGGTGCAATCAGGGAAAACGACACAGATCGAGCTCAAACGTTCCAACGGGGGATACTCAGCCGAGGTGAAATAGCTACAACAAACAGGGGGAAGCCAGTGGATGGGCGGCTTCAGGGAAGCTTGGTGAACCCCTCGATGACTGCTGAGAGGTCCTCTTCGATCCCGTGGAGGCGCTCTGCCAGAACGACAGGGTCGATCGGAGCAAGTTTCAGGATCGGATCATCCTCGATCCGCGCAAGGTAGCGACCGATCCCCTGCATGACAATTGAGAGATGCACCACACCGTCTTGCGGTTCAGCTCTGTCGAAAAACTCGATGCTACGTTGGAGTTCTTCAATCGAGCTTCCGATCAAGGTTAAGAGATCCATTGTTTTACCGGTCGCTTTCACTCCGTGTCACCCATATTGTGATTATACCTAGTGGTCGTATAGTTTAGCCCGCACCATCCTCCGGCTCAACAAGCTTTCCCTTCACTTTCTTCAGGGCCTGCGCCTTCATCCGGGATACTTGTCTTTGAGATATGCCGAGTTCCTCCCCAACCTGTTCCTGACTCTTCCCGTAGTAGAAGAGCCCACTGATCACCTGGCGCTGGATCTCGGCGAGTTCTTCAATAGCTACACTGATCCGCATGTAAAGTTCCCTATTCTGACTCTCGTCCCGCGGTCGAAGGGACTCAATAGTGGGAAGGGTTGGGTTAGGATCGTGGCGCCGCCGCTCCTGATCGATCGAGACATAGGTCATCGCCTTACGTCCGCGGAGGAGCTCGATCAGCTGCTTCTCATTGATCTCCAGGCGCTCAGCAAGCTCGGCGATCGTCGGAGGACACCCGTATTCCTGGAAGAACGCCTCCTCCTGTTCCTTCACCTTGCGGCTCAAGCCCTGTACCCACTGAGGGATGCGGATCGTCGTGTGCTTGTCTCGGATGTAGTGACGGATCTCCCCCTTGATCAGGTAACTCGCGTAGGTAGAGAAGAGAGTGTTTCTCGCCAAGTCGAAGTTCGCGACCGCGTTCAGAAGCCCGATGTACCCTGCCTGCACCAGATCATCGAGGAGCTCGCCGGAGTTGAGAAATCCAAGCGCAATCGATCGGACGAGCCCTATGTTTCGGTTGACAATCTCCTCACGAAGCAGGGAAAGATCGCTCGCAGTGGGAGCTTTCTTGGTCGTATGGCGTAGCCGCTCGATGAGCTTTTCGTTAGAAAGCATTGAGAATCTCTGCTTGCTCATCGAGGCCACTCCTCCAAGAGTAGTATAATTAATACAGGCGGAAAGACAAGACTATTTCAGATTTCCTGCTTTTCACCTCCCCGGCCACTTACTTCGCCTGTAGAATGAAAAAGAAGAGAAACAGGGAGGCAAACGCGCCCAGAACAAGGGAATCCCTCCAAGGAAAGCCTTTCCCTTCCGCATATGCAAGAGGGGAAGGACACCCCCGGGAGACGCAATCTCCCACAGCGGTCCGTAGGTGAATCTCCTCTGCCCGGCCGGTCCCGACGATCACCTCATCCCCCACAAAGATGGTTGGCACGCTCGCGGCCGAAACGTTGTAGTGCGCGGCAAGTATGCTCAATAGGTTCCATGCTCGTGGCTCGTTGATCTCATACCGGACGATCCCCAGATCCTCGTGCCCAACGACAAGTTCGGACAGGAACCCTTCCATCAGTTCACAGCCCGGGCAGCCTTCCTCGTAGAAGACAACGATCGATGGCTCCACGGTAACAGACTCGGTCTGGACCTGTGGAAGAGCATCAAGAGCGATGGCAAGCAGAAGAAGGACCACTGCGGCAAGCACTGTCAAGCTCTGTTTGATCATGTTGCCTCCTTGCCCTGCTTTAAAGATAGCCCACCTGAAGGGCGATGATCATCCCCGCCCCTAAGATGAACATCATTATACCGGATACCAGGTGAAGCTTTCCCAAACGAGCCGAGCGCCATCGCTCCGCCCGCGCCGTGGTCGTGTAACCGAAGTGGACCGCCAGGGTGATGATGATAAGGGGAAGGATGAAGATCAGGTTGTAGAAGAGAAGGAGTCCGATCCCTTGCACCCGTGTGGTCGTCTTGGAGAGGAGGGCGAGGATCGCGATGTACGGTCCTGAAGAGCAGGGAAGGAGGAACAAGGAGTCGAGGACTCCCACGGCGAACGCACCGGGGATGGAGACAACCGAGGATGTAATCCGTTTCACCGTCGGTCGCCACCGCTGCGGAACCTCGATCGTGAACCACTTCCCGTAAGCGAAGAAATCCTTCATATTCCACAGTCCGAGCAGGATCGCCAGGCTCGATACCACAAGGATGAACGGCTGCTGCACTCCAGCCGCCTGTATCGCGGAGAAGATTCCGATCCCCATCAAAAAGTATGAGATGTAGATCGCCGCGATGAAGGCCAACCCCGCCTGAAGCACCTTCCCTTTCCTACCGGCGACAAGGAGCGTCCCCAAGAGCAGGACCAACACGGCGAAGGTACATGGGTTGACCGAATCAGCGGCGGCAGCGAGGACAAGCACTGGGATGGTGAGCTTCCCCGCCAACCCCTTCCCCTCCGTTGCCTCGGCCCGCAGCAATGGAGAAGGGGCCTCTTCTGCAATCGCTTGCGCGATCACCGCATCAAGCCGCATCTCCCTTGCTCGTCCAGAGACGGTCGTAGGCGTCTCGGCGAGTCCATAGAACGTATCATCCACCAAAGCAATATCCCCAATGAACAAGATAGGGACAGGGCCAAGTTCCGCACCGTAGGAGACGAGGAGGCGGTCGAGCAGGTCCTGCGCAGCAGCGTCGTGTATCTCGTAGCGCAGGGTATTCAATTCAGGGTACTTCGGGCTGATCGTCTCCAAGAAGGATGCGGTGCGGGCGCAGTTAGTGCAGCCGTCCTCGTAGAAGTAGACCATATCCACTTCTCCGGCGTGGACGAAGAACGATCCGAAGAGAAGCAATACAGCAAATAGCATCGGTAACCGTTTCACAAAGGATCCTCTCTTTTTAACCTGATCCGCTAAACCGTTTTTTTAGTCGGCTGCTGTGGAGATGATAAATCTATCCTTGTATACACGACACCACTCGGTAAACCCTCCCATCAGACTCTTGGCATCGGGGAACCCCTTGTCGTTCAGAACCTGTGCCGCCAGGTCGCTCTGCGTCCCATCCTGATCGTAGAGGATGATCATGACCCCTTCGGGGAGCCGACTTACCCAGTCACCCAGCTCCGCAAGAGGGATGTTGATCGCGCCCATCAGGTGACTTGCAGCGTAGGCCTCGGGACTCCGTAAGTCGATCAACAGGTAAAGCCAGGAGTTGAGGGTACTAATCGAAAAGTGGTACGGTTGAAGTCTCGTGGCGGTTCCGGTCATGCGAAGGGTTAAGCGCGCCGTATCTGGGTCGTTCGACTCGACGTAGATACTCTTGTTAATAGTTCCATGGAAGTTAACTGTATCCAGGCTTGCCTCCAATTCGACCGATTCGCCGGGAACAATGGTCGTCTGGGATAGGGTGGTAATAGTAGTGCAGCCGCAGCTCGTTCGCACGCTGGTGATCGTGAGAGGTTCATCTCCTACGTTCGAGAGGATAAACTTGTGGGTGACAAAAACCCCCTCTGGCACATTACCAAAATCGTAGACCGCGTTATCCACTGCGATCTTCGGCGCAGCGACCAGGGTGGCTCCTAACGCCACAACAGCTATCAGAGTGAGAACAACGACTTTCTTCATCTTGCTCCTCCTTGTTGATCCTTCTTTTCCTGCGGACTATACACACAGCCCGTCCTGTCGCAAGGACAGCCTTTGTCTGAGACTGTCCAGTTCCGCTGTAAACGCATCGGAGGCGATCGTTTGTTCGAGGAATCGTGCCACCCCCTCGACCCTCTCCCCAGAAGAGAGGCCGTAGTAGGTCCACCGCCCCTGGCGCTCCCCACAGATCAGCTCTGCCTCCCTCAACAGACGCAGGTGCTTAGACACCTGGTACTGGGGAAGACCGGTCGCATCCACGATCTCACAGACGCACAAGCGCTGCCCGGAATGGATGATGAGGTAGAAGATGCGTAGGCGATCCTCGTTGGCGAGAACGCGAAAGAGATCGGACCACTGTTCCACGAAATACTCCTTACATGCGATAGTTGGCATATGATAGGCAATGCATAATCCGTTTTCAATGGCAAATCGCCTGCAACGGCGTAAGCCGAATCTCGATCCTGCTCAACTAGCCGATGATCAACCAATAGATCGATAGGTAAAACCGCTAATTCATTCATCCCTCCTGCAAGAGCACCTTGATCTCTCCTGCGGTGAGGCTCTTACCCTCCGATTTAATCGTTCCATCGACTACCAACGCAGGGAGTTTTCTCACCCCACGCGCCTGCGCCGCACCAATGTCGTCAACTCGAATCACCCGCGCTTCCAACCCCAATTCGGCAAGAGCCTGGTTGATATCATCGAGTGCGATCTTGCATGTAGAACAGCCCATGCGACAGCCCGTCCCAAAGACTTCGACCTTCCTCACGCTCCCTCCTTAGACTCTTCGGTTACATATGCACCGGCACAGCCATAAAGATCCACTTCAGCCACCGAACGAACGCGAATTCATTGGCCGACGACTCCAGTCACAATAACGCTCCGATCTCGATCACGCTCGGAACCCTACCCGAAACCTTGATCTCACCGTCGATGACAAGTGCTGGTGTCACCATTACCCCACGGGACGTAATCTCTGTGAGGTCCTCGACCTTAGTCACCTCGGCTTCGATCCCGAGCCTTTGAAGTGCTTCCTCCACGTTCTTGAGTGTCGCTTGGCACTTCGGACACCCCATTCCCAGTACTTCTACCTTCTTCACTAATTACCCCTTATGAGCTTTGGTGGCCGCTTTCTACGTCCCAATAATCGCTCCGAACAGCTTCCCGGTCAGGGTCGCCGCGATGCAGACGAGAATGATGTAGGCAAGGGTCTTCTTTGTTCCAAGGACCTTGCGTATGACGAGCATGTTCGGAAACGACAGCGCCGGGCCGGCCAGAAGGAGCGCCAACGCCGGTCCATCCCCCATCCCTGCCCCCTGCAGTCCCTGCAGGATCGGGATCTCGGTAAGAGTAGCAAAGTACATGAACGCCCCAGCAATGCTTGCCACCCCGTTCGCCAGCCACGAGTTTCCCCCCACGCTGCGGCTGATCCAATCCGCCGGAATCAGCGCCAGATGCCCGGGTCGGCCGAGGAGGAACCCTGCGATCAAGACCCCGCCAAAGAGGTACGGAAGGATCAGCTTGGCGTACGACCAGCTCGACCCACCCCATTCCTTCACCTCGGGGCCGGTGAACCAGAGCCGCAGTAAGACTAGAAGGACAATGAGAAACGCCCCCGCAATATAGAAATGTGCGTGGTAGACCGAGGTGTAGACCGACAGCGCGTAGGAGACGTTCTCCACCTGCAACTTCTCGATTGAGAGAACATCGTCTCCGCCGATCGGCTTATATAGAAGCGAGCTACCGGTTTCGCCGGCACGGGTGGCGACGATAGTATCGCCAGAGGTTGTGTGAATTTCGATCGACCCTGGCTTTCCCCAGTTGGCAAAGACAAGGATGGCAATCATGATCGCGACGTAGACCGCTGTCTTCCATAAGGGGCGCACCTCGACCTCCTCGGGCATCGCCATCGCCGCTTGACTCTTCTCCTGTTCCTCCCTGCGGAAGAGCAGATGCATCACCAGACCGATGACTACCGAAAAGAGGACCGCGCCGATCGCCCGCGCGAGGCCGAACGCAACCCCTAAAATACGCGCGGTGAGGATGATCGCTAGGATGTTGATTGCCGGACCAGAGTAAAGAAACGCGATCGCCGGTCCTAACCCCGCACCGCGCTTGTAGATCCCGGCAAACAAGGGCAAAACCGTACACGAACAGACAGCGAGGATCGCTCCGGAGACCGAGGCAACCCCGTAGGCAACGACCTTCTTCGCCTGCGCGCCAAGGTACTTGATTACGCTCGCCTGGCTGATGAAGACCGCGATCGCCCCGGCGATGAAAAACGCCGGAACGAGACAGAGTAACACATGCTGCCGCGCGTACTCCTGCAGCATCAACAGCGCCTCCATACCCGACCGCCGCACCACCGGATCGGAGAACGGGATCAGGTACGCGCCGAGAAAGACGACAAGGATCCCCCCGAAGATCTTCACTTCCTTCGATATCTTCACGCTATCTCACCCTCCGTAGCTCTCGCAGGATTTGCTCCGCCGCTTCAAGCAACTGCAGGGCGCGTGGAGTGGTCAGACGGTGCAACACGCGTACCCCATCGCGCCGCGACGTGATGAGTCCGGCTCGCCGTAGAGCGGTCAAATGGCGTGAGATCCCTGACTGATCGAGATCGAAGCAAGGCTCGATCTCACAGGCACAGCGCTCCCCATCAGCGAGGAGACGTAGGATCGCGATCCGGATCGGGTGAGCGAGTGCCTGTCCAATCTCCGCCACCTCGGAATCCCAGGGAAGCGTTACTGGATCTTCTCTTATGCATTCATGCACCATATTGCATATATTGATCAAAGAGGTTGTTATTGTCAAGGCACGGTTTGTGCTAACAGAAACCAGGCTGTTGTCCAAACCTCTTCTCCGTGCGAAAGAAGTTTTTCACCACCGAGAACGCGGAGCACGCAGGGAGGGGGAGCAGGTTTTAGTGATTGAGCGATTGAGCGATTGCTTTGATTTTCGCTTCTAAATCTCTTAATCCACCGATGATTCAATCCATCAATCATACGATCTCCCAATCTCTCAATTCGTTAGAGTCCAGGGACGTGGTGTATTGGTCGGACGGCAACAATCTATCTCCGCGAGCAAGCAGGTATACACCCTTCCTGAGCGGCCAGTTCAATGACATACTTCGGGGCATTGACAGAGCAGGGGATTATCCCTATACTGCGATTGACATGTTAGAAGCTAACGGGCAGTTGACCTTAAGGATTCGCAACGGCTTCCTCGGCTTCTATTACTATTTTACGGTCGGTCTCTCCGTTCACACCTAGCTGAAGCGGGTAAAGACGGATGGCCGGAAAAGGACTGCAGGGTCTCCCTGCGGTCTTATTTTTTTAAAAAAGGAGAACAGATGAGCTGTCGCGGCATGCGGGGAGCCACAAGCGTGGGAGAAAACAGCGAGCGGGAGATCATCGCGGCGACGCGGACCCTGCTCGAGCGGATGGTGTCCGCAAATGGCATCGCAACCGAGGATATCGCGTCCGTGATCTTCACCACTACCCCCGATCTTGACGCCGCCTACCCGGCGCGAGCCGCACGCGATCTCGGATGGACCGACACTCCGCTTCTGGGCGCGCAGGAAATCGATGTCCCGAACAGCCTTCCCCGCTGCGTCCGCGTTCTCATCCTGTGGAATACCGATCGGTCCATAGATCAAATTACGCACGTTTACCTCGGTGCGGCCGCCGCACTGCGGCCAGACCTGGTAAGAGCGGAGGAGAAATGATGAAGGTAGCGTTTCAAGGGGCACCGGGAGCTTACTCATACGAGGCAATCGGGCAGTTCTTCGGCCCGGAGGCGGAGAGGATCCCGCAGCGTACCTTCTCCGATATCTTCACCGCGGTGGAGGGAGGGATGGTCGACTATGGTATACTCCCGGTGGAGAACGCGGTTGCCGGCTCGGTCGCCCAGTCGTACGAGCTCCTGATGGAGCACGACTTGCGCATCTACGCCGAGGTGATCCTCCGCGTCCGCCACATGCTCCTCGCCCCTCCCGGGACTAGGTTCTCCACGCTGACCTGCGTCCGCTCCCACCCCCAGGCCCTTGCGCAGTGCCAGCGCTACCTCGTGCACCACAGGCTCGTACCGGAACCGGTGGAGGACACCGCCGCCGCGGCTTGCGCCCTAGCTGAAAATCCGGTTCCGGAGGTTGGGGTGATCGCCGGGGGAGCAGCAGCGGAGCTGTGCAGCCTTGAGATTCTCGACCGCGACATCGAGGATTACCCGTTCAACTACACCCGATTCTTCGTCCTGGGTACGGAGGACCCACCCCGGGCGCAGCGGAACAAGACCTCAATCGTCTTCACCACCCCCCACCAGCCAACCGCCTTGTTCGAGTGCATCGGCGAGTTCGCCCGCCGTGGGATCAATCTGACGAAGATCGAATCGCGCCCGCGGTTGAACCGACCGTGGCAGTACATATTCCACCTCGACTTCGAGGGACACGCCAAGGACCCGGAGTGTGAGGCAGCGATGATGGGGCTGCTGCGCCGCTCGCTCTTCTTGAAGCTCCTCGGCTCGTACCCTGCCGCGACCACCCCGGTCGGAGAGGGCGGCGAAACGGGCGAACCGCCCCGGGATGTATGCCGGTGAACGGAGTGGCGGTCGGGAAAAAGGAACTCGTGGTGATGGGAAAGACAGTATGAAGCCGATTTCTGAGTCGACTGTGACAATCATCGGCCTTGGGCTGATGGGTAGTTCCCTTGCCGGGGCCCTGCGCGGAAAGTGCCGCAAAGTGGTTGGAGTGGCGCGGCGGAAGGAGACGGTCAACCAGGCCGTTTCCCAGGGGCTCATCGACGCTGGCACAATCGACTTGGAATTCGGAGTACAAGACGCTGACATCGTCGTCCTCTCTACTCCGGTACGGACGATCATCGAGCTCGTGCGCGAAATCGGGCCGCTCCTTCCCGAGAGTGCGCTCCTGATCGACCTGGGGAGCACCAAGGAAGAGATCGTGGAGAATATGTCTGCTCTACCCGCGCACGTTCAGCCGCTCGGGGGGCATCCGATGTGCGGGAAGGAGCTATCCGGAATCGCCGCCGCCGATCCAACCCTGTACCGGGGAAAAACGTTCATCCTCGTCCCCCTTCCCCGCACCGCACCGGAGGCGCTCGACGTCGGCCGCGAACTCGCACGAACAATTGGAGCCGTCCCCCTGGTGCTCGATGATGCGAGGAGGCACGACTTTCTCGTCGCCACTCTCAGCCACCTGCCATATCTGTTGGCGTGCGCGCTCGTACAGACGGCTGATGCGACCACATCGGAGGATCCGGCGGCGTGGGAGATCGTGGCAAGCGGGTTTCGCGACACCTCCCGCGTTGCGGCAAGCGCTGTCGACATGATGACCGACATCATCCTGACAAACCGGGAAGAGATACTGGGAGCACTGCAGGAATACTCTTCGCACCTGAGTGAGCTTGGGCGGTTGGTGAAGAATGCGAATGAACAGGAGCTTAGGCAAGCGCTATCTTACGCGCGCGAAAAGCGCATGGAGATGTTCCCGTGATTAGGCTTAGCGTATCCAGGAGCGGGCCTCTTTCCGGGGAGATCCACGTTCCAGGGGACAAGTCGATCTCCCACCGTGCGCTCCTCCTCGGAGCAATAGCAGATGGAAGGAGCAAAATCACCGGCTTCCTTCCCTGCAACGATTGCTTAGCGACCCTCACCTGTGTTCGCGCTCTCGGAATCGAGGTGGAGAAACACGATAAAACATCGCTGGTGGTACACGGAAAGGGTCGACATGGCCTTCTGCCACCGAAAGCAGCGCTCGACTGCATGCGATCCGGAACAACGATGCGTCTACTAATCGGTATCCTCGTTGGTCAGCCATTTGATAGCGTCCTCACCGGGGACCCGCAGCTTCTCTGTCGCCCGATGGCGCGGGTGATCGAGCCGCTCGTGCAGATGAGGGCAGAGATTGAGACAACCGACGGGCATGCCCCACTCACCGTCTACGGAAGAGACCTCCGCGGGATCACATACGAGATGCCGGTCGCCAGTGCCCAGGTGAAGAGCGCAATTCTGCTCGCCGGGCTGTACGCCGATTCCCCGACCACGGTCCGTCAGCCTGCTCCAACGCGCGATCATACCGAGCGCATGTTCTCAGCGATGGGCGCAGAAATCGTTACAAAAGAATATTCCGTGACCATCTCATCCTCAGGAATTTCGCCTCTTTCCATAAGCATTCCTGGCGACTTTTCGTCGGCCGCGTTTCCGCTTGTCGCAGCGACGATCGTGCATGGATCGAAGATCACCCTGCGCGGAGTAGGCATCAACCCGACACGAATCGGTCTGCTCGATGTGCTCTCCGCGATGGGAGCACATGTTACGGCGGAACGTTTCCGCAATGTTGGGAACGAGCCGGTCGCCGACCTCAGGGTGCAATCGGCTCATCTCCACGGCGTTGAGATCCATGGCGACACGGTTGTGCGGATGATCGACGAGTTTCCGATCCTGGCGGTCGCTGCAGCGCAGGCCGAGGGAACGACCATCGTGCGCGACGCAGCGGAGCTGCGCGTCAAGGAGACAGACCGCATCGCGACTGTCGCCGAAGAACTAACTAAACTCGGAGCGCACATCGAGCCGTGCCCCGACGGATTCGCCGTGCAGGGCCCGACACCGCTCCATGGGGCAGCCGTCTCCTCCCACGGCGATCACCGCTTGGCGATGGCCCTCGCAGTCGCAGGGCTGGTGGCTGATGGCACGACACAGATCGATGACATCGGATGCGTCGACGACTCGTTCCCCGGTTTCATCGGTCTGATGCGAACAATCGGAGGACAATATGATTGACGGACGCACGCAGCTCGTCGGAACGCTCGGCTGGCCGGTCGAGCAGTCGCTATCTCCCATAATGCACAACGCAGCGTTCTCCGCTTTGCTCCTCGACTGGAGCTACGTACCGTTCCCGTTGCGATCGGGGCAGATCGAGGATACCATCTCCGGTTTGGTGGCTCTCGGGTTCCGCGGCGCGAACGTCACCATTCCCTACAAGGAAGCTGTTATTCCGTTCCTGCACAGGCTTTCCCCGGAGGCAAGAGGGATCGGCGCGGTCAACACGATCGTCATTGAAAAGGATGGAATACTGGTCGGGCATAATACCGACTCCTCCGGAATTATCACCACACTGCAGCACGGCGGATTCGACCCAAAGGAGAGATCAGCTGTTGTCTGCGGCGCTGGCGGTGCAGCCCGGGCCGCCGTGCACGGGTTGCTGGCAGCAGGCACAAAGAGGATTGCTTTATTGAACCGCACGCTCGCCCGGGCGGAGAAGCTCATCTGCGCGTTTGTCGATGAGCGGCTCAAGGCCGGAAGGCTCAGCCCGGAAACTCTCATGGAAGCAACAGGAGATGCGGATCTGTTGATAAACGCGACCTCGGTCGGGATGCGGCCACACGTGGATGAGTCGATATGGCCAAGCGACGCTCTGATCCCCGCGCGACTCACGGTCTTTGACCTCATGTACAACCCGGTCGAGACACTGTTATTGAAACGGACACGTAGCGGTGGAGCGCGGGCAATCTCGGGCCTTGAGACGCCCTTCAACAGGGAGCCGCAGCATTCGCGCTCTGGAACCGGGGAAAACGTGCCTATCGGAGCCATGCGGACTTCCCTGAAGGAGGGTGTATCATGAGAAAGCTTCGGTTCCTGACCGCTGGGGAGTCGCACGGGTGCTGTTTGACCGCCATTGTGGACGGCCTCCCTGCCGGGATTCCGATTGACCCAACAGTGATCGACCACGAGTTGTCGCGTCGCCAAGGCGGGTACGGCCGCGGCAAGAGGATGCAGATCGAGAGAGACCATGCCGAGATTTTGACGGGACTGATCAACGGAAAAACAACAGGGGCACCGGTGGCGCTGCGGATCCAAAACCGTGATTGGGTCAGCTGGCGCGAGCACTGGGCCGTGAGTGACCTCCCAAATCTCAGCGTTCCTCGTCCTGGGCACGCCGATTACGCCGGGATGATCAAGTACGGGTTCTCCGACGCTCGCCCGATATTGGAGCGGGCGAGCGCCCGCGAGACCGCCGCACGGGTGGCTGTCGGGGCACTCGCCAAGCAACTCCTCGCCCAATTCGGAGTCAGGACCGGAAGCTATGTCGAGCAAATCGGTTCCGTGAAGGCACAAATCCCGGATGTCACCCCTGAGAAGCTCTGGAAACTCGCCGAGGCTAGCGATGTGCGCTGTCCCAATCCCGCGGCAGCGAAGAAAATGCGGTCGGAGATCGACACCGCACGGGCAGCCGGGGATACCTGCGGCGGTGTCTTCGTGGTCATCGCCACTGGCGTCCCGGTCGGTTTAGGCAGTCATGTCCAGTGGGATCGGCACCTTGATGCACTGCTTGCTCAAGCAATCGTCTCCATTCCAGCGGTGAAGGGTATCGAGATCGGGGATGCGTTTGAAAACGCAGCTAAATTGGGACACGAAGTGCACGATGAGCTCTTCCCGGATGAAAATGGCCGCATACGACGAGAGACGAACCGCGCCGGGGGGATCGAAGGGGGAATGACAAACGGCACCCCGATCGTGGTGCGGGCGGCAGTGAAGCCGATACCGACCACCCTTTCACCACTGCGTTCGGTCGATCTGGCGACTGGGAAAGCCACCCTCACCGAGTATCAGCGCTCCGACGTATGCGTCGTCCCTGCAGCGGCGGTGGTGGGCGAAGCAATGATCGCCTGGACTCTGGCCGATGCGCTCCTCGAAAAGTACGGTGGCGACAGTCTTGCGGAGATGAAGCAATGAAGAACATCGTCATTACCGGGTTCATGGGAACGGGAAAGACCGAGGCCGGGCGCATGATCGCGCAACAGCTCGGACGGGAATTTGTGGATATGGACGCAGAGATCGAAGCACGGGCAGGCAAGCCCATCCCGCGCATTTTCGCGGAGGATGGAGAGGGCGCGTTCCGCCAGATGGAAAGAGAAGTGTGCCACGACCTGAGTGAAAAGCAAAACCTCGTGATCGCCACCGGGGGCGGGACGCTCATCGATCACGAGAACCGCGAGCGCATGATGAAGACCGGAACGATAATCTGCCTCACGGCAAGTGCGGAGGAGATTATGTGTCGACTAGGTAGCACGAATGTCTCGAAGCGGCCACTCCTTGCAGCATCAGATCTTCGAGAGACGATCGAAACGCTGCTACGGGCGCGACGCGAAATCTACCGATCGTTCCCCTGGCGAATCGACACAACTGGTCTTTCGATCGCGGAGGTGACACAGCGCGTCATGGAGATCACCGAGCACATCGCCGTTCCGGTCCACTATCCCGGAGGGGAATACGAAATCAGGATCGGAGAGGGTTTTCTCAACCACCTGGGCTGGCTCTTGCAAGAGAAGGTAAACGCCCAGATCGCCATCGTCACGAACACGGTCGTCGCGCCGCTCTACGGTGCTCGGGTAAAGGACACGTTGCGCGCTGCCGGGTTTGACCCATTCACTTGTGTCATCCCCGACGGTGAAAAGCACAAGACGTTGGCAACTGTTGAGTCGCTGTACGAGAAGTTCGTCACCGGCGGGCTCGATCGGGCCGGGGCGGTCGTCCCCCTTGGCGATGAGGTGACCGGCGATATCGCCGGATTCGCCGCGACCACGTTCATGCGCGGAGTCAAGTTCATCCAGGTTCCAACGACACTCCTTTCGATGGTCGATGCAAGCGTGGGCGGGAAGACAGGAGTCGACCTTCCACAGGGAAAGAACCTCGGCGGCGCGTTCAAGCAGCCATCGCTCGTCCTGATCGATCCGAGCGTTCTTTCCACCCTGCCAGATGAGGAGGTCAGGAACGGGGCAGCCGAGGCGATCAACCCCGGGGGATATACGCATACTAGCGTGGCGTTGCGAGATGCGATCGCTGGAGTCGAAATCCCGACGGTCGCAGTGCGCCTGTTGAACATCCATGCTCGCGAGGAGTTCCGCCGAACCTCGGTCATCGCCCCGGTCTGCGTCGGGCAGATCTCCAGGTTCGGCTGGAGGAGCTATCTATTGGGGATTGAAGCACTGATCCATAACAAGGAGGATTCCGTGTCGTTTCGAATGGATAGTGACTTCTAGTTCAGCTTCGCACAGAGCTGAGGTCGAAGAGAATTCACCACGAAGAGCACGAAGGACACGAAGAATGGAACTCAATGGGCTATCAAATACGATAATTGGCTGTGCAATTTCACCAGGTTTAGGAACAGGATCAAACGCTTTGTCCTCTGACTCCTTCGTGCTCTTCGTGACCTTCGTGGTGAAACAGTCTTGTACCTCTGTGAGAGTCTTGGCGCTTGCCACTCTTTCTTTAGTTACCCATTTGAAATGACAAAGAGCCAGAAGGAGGAACGCGATGAAGACGCAGGCTGACCGCCTCGGGAAGATGCCCGAGTACCCGTTCGCCCGCTGGGGAGAGCGGGTGAACGCCGCCCGCGCCCGCGGGATCGACGTGATCCGGCTCGACATAGGGAACCCCGATCTCCCGCCCCCGGACGTCGTGATCGACGCCCTCTGCTCATCGGCGAGGCAATCATCACACCACGGCTATCCAGGCTACCGCGGGATCCCGGCCCTGCAAGAGGGGATCGCCTCTTACTACACCCGACGGTACGGGGTGGATCTCGATCCGAAGAACGAGGTCGTCCCGCTCCTCGGATCAAAGGAGGGAATCGTGCACCTCGCGTTGGGGGTCCTTGATCCTGGCAACCTCGCCCTCGTCCCGGACCCTGGCTATCCATCCTACACCATGGGGGCGGTCCTCGCTGGAGCGGAGGTCTATAAGTTTCCCCTTCTTCCAGAGCGGGGGTTCCTCCCTGATTTGAACGCGATCCCGGATAAGGTCGCACAAGAAGCGCGGATGATGTGGCTCAACTACCCGAACAACCCGACCTCCGCTACCGCCGACCTTGGAATCTTCGAACAGGCGGTCGCCTTCGCCCACAGTAACGACCTTCTCCTCTGCCACGACGCCCCGTATTGTGACGTCGCCTACGACGGCCACACCCCCCCAAGCCTCCTCCAGATCCCCGGAGCGAAGGAGGTGGCAGTGGAGTTCAACTCTCTCTCCAAGACGTATAACATGGCTGGCTGGCGGGTGGGAATGGCCGTCGGGAACCCGGATGTCCTTGCCTCCCTCTCCCGAGTGAAGTCGAACGTCGACTCCGGCCAGTTCCTCCCGGTGCAGGAGGCGGCCGCTCGTGCCTTTGCGATCCCAGAGGAGTGGATAGAGGCCCGCAACCAGATCTACAAGGAAAGGATGTGGACAGCGATCTCCGGACTCGCATCCCTCGGCTTTTCGGTTACGTTGCCGAAGGCGACTTTCTACATCTGGACCAGGGTCCCGGAGGGATGGAATTCAGAAGGATTTGCAACGGCTCTGCTCGAGAATGCCGGTGTCTCAATCGCGCCGGGCTCGTTCTTCGGGGAGCAGGGAGAGGGGTACGTCCGCATCTCGCTCACCTCTCCGGAGCCACGCATCGCCGAGGCGATCGACCGAATACGGAAGACCCCAAAGGGGCTCTTTCCTGTTTAGAGTGGGTAACAAGCTTCTGATCGCAAGTAGCCGAACGCTGTTCTCGCACCCGTTCGCTATCGCTCACTCAAGCCCGCTGAGACAGCGAAGGAGTTTTCAGTCATCAGTTTTCAGCCCACAGTCCACAGGCTAGGAACTGACCGTAATCTGTGATCCTTCAATCGCACCTCTGGGCCTCATCAATCATTAACCATCACTGTATTCTTGCTTTTCTCTGCGCCTCTGCGTCCCTGCGCGAGACATAAGCCTTTCTCACGCCCGTTCGCTATCGCTCGCTCAAGGCCTGCCTACGCGCGGACACGCACAGACAAGGCCAAGGGCGCTGAGAACTGCTCTGAGTTCTTGTCCTTCCCAATTCTTATGTTTACTTGGCGTCCTTTACTTGAGAGATGAAAAGCAAGGAGTGGGCGAGGAAAACGCGAAAATACTGGATCTAGGTGTCAAATCGCCAGCTTGGTTCTTATCCTCTTAATCTCGCTCTTGTTCGCCTCTACGTCCCGTTCTACGCGATCGATCCGTGCGTTTGTCGCGGCTCTTTCCTGATCCACTCGGAGGAGCACAACCATCATCCTGTCTTGCCCCTTGATGATTTCATCGAAGCGTCTGTTCATCTCTTCTTTGGTCGCCATCCGTTCACGATTGTCGAGAACCTGAGAAGCCAATCTATTGAGAGTCGCACTGATGGCATCGATCTTCTTACCATTCGCATCGATCTTCTTACCATTCACATCGATCTTCTTACTGTTCGCATCGATCTTAGCGGCGTTCGCATCAATCTTCTTACTGTTCGTATCGATCTTGGCACCATTGGCGCCAATCTTCGCGCCGTTGGCGTCAATCTTTGCGACAAGCTGCTGCTTCAGTTGGTCGAGGTCTCCCTTAGTCGCTGGTTCGTCATGTTGTGTATCCATTCTTCTGTCCCCCACCAAGAGTTATAGCAACGTGTGACGCGGGTGTCAAATCTGGCCATTAGCGGTCAGCCATCAGCCCCGAAGCTTCTTTCCTTCACCTTTTTTGTGCGACATGTGTGCTCTTCGCAGCGATGCAGCTTGCCTGCGACATCCTCTCGGGTGGGATTGTCGAACGCCGGGCGCGGGACCCGATGAACGAAAGCTAGAACAACGGTCCCTTCGTTATCTTTTCAGGCCGTTCCCCTGTGCTTGCATTTCCCTTCGTGCTCATCGTGTTCTTCGTGGTGAGTTCTTTTTCACATGCGTGTCCACTTCAAACGGCGCGAGAAGGAACGCCTCTCAGGAACGTGGCAGACGAGCTACCACTCTACAAGAACACCAAGCTTGCGTAGCGTCGGGTCTTGCACCCGACGTCCTTGCTCAAATCCCGAATCGGACACCAATCAGGAACAACACGTGAAAGGCGAGCTGGCGCGCCGCAATTAAAGCGCCCCCTGGGCCTCAGCACAGGGGGCTTGATCGCTGGATTTCTACTTACTTCCGCACTACTTCCGCGTGATCAATGACGAGATCGCCATTGTAGTCGTCGATCGTCAACATGATCCGCGGTTGCACCACGCGGTAGTTGCTGAACGCATACTCGACAACGTAGCGGTAGTCGTCTTCGGCACCGTCTCCGTCGAAGTCGCCTTGCTTCACATCGCGCGGAGCGACGATCCGCACACGCGCATCGATCAGCACGTTCGAATCGATGTCGATCGCGACCGAGTTTGCGATACCGCAACACAGAGTGGGCTCCAACCACAGGCGATCATCGATCTCTTGATCGAAATCAAGATCGATCTTGCAGTATGCGGTCGGATAATCCTCCGGGTCATTGGGGTGTGTCCCGGCAACGATCTCATCATCATCGCTGAAGCCGTCGCCGTCGGTGTCGATCGGCTGCATCTGCACCTCCGGCAAAAGTGGTATCAGCTCCGAGTTGCACGGGTCGTCATCCAATCCATCGATGAACCCATCCGAGTCGGAATCGCGGTTCGTCGGGTCCAGCATCGGGACGAAACGGACGAAGAAGTCGACCGGGTCCTCATCAAACAAGCCATCACCGTCGTTGTCCAGCAAATCGACCGGGTCTTCATCGAACAGCGCGTCACCGTCGTTGTCGAGTTGCGAGTACGTGATCTCGGTGCAGTTCCAATACACCTCCGTCCCGTCGTCGATCCGGTCGTTGTCCGTGTCGTGGTCGAGTGGGTTAGTGGGATTGAATGTGAGCTCGATTGGTCCTTCCGGGGGATCCTCGTCCACATCACCGTCAAGATCGTTGTCGATGCCGTCAACTGGGTCCTCATCAATGAGGCCGTCACCGTCGTTGTCGAGGGGAAGATCGGGGTATGAGAGCAGCGGCTGGCGCTGATTGCGCTCTTCCCAATCGGTTAGCTCATCGTGGTCGGTATCCGGGTCACACGGGTTTGTCTCCGTCGGATACGGAATCGGCGGACCAGGAAGCGGGTCCTGATGATCGAACTCGCTCGGCAGGAAGTCGAAGTTGCCGTCGTGGTTCCGATCCTCGTAGCCATCCGTCAATCCATCCCCGTCGGTGTCGAGAATCAGTGGCTCCAGACACCCACAAGCAGGATAGACTACGGTGATTGGACGACCGAAGATATCGACCGGCGGGATCATGTACTGCCGCGAGGTCGAGAAGCTAAGGACCTCGATGCCATCACCGTCAGCATCACCGTCGGTGTCGTACTGATTCGGATCGGTCTCGGGTGTTCCTTCCTCTCCGCTGCCCCACTCCTGCCCGATGCCCCCGTCCCACTGACCGTTTCCGTTCTTGTCCTCGCCGTAACCGTAGGGATTCGGATGATCGCCGATCCCATCGACGCTCCCGGTGCGGACAAGCGGGTTCAACGGATCTGAGCATGGTGTCAGGGTGGGCAGTGCGCACGACTTGCAGATCGGGTTGACGACGATTCGTTTATCACCGGTCTTCATCCACGGGGTCCCGGTGCCGCCGTCGCACAGCCCGTCACCGTCGGTGTCCGCGTTCGTTGGGTTGGTGGTGTTGGACAGGTAGTAGACTTCGACTGAGTCGAGCAGCCCGTCGTCGTCGGTGTCCGGATCGAATGGGTCGGTCGGGATCGGCCCGCCGCCTGTCACCTCGTGCCAGTCGTTCCGACCATCGTCGTCGGTGTCGTAATCGTCGGGGTTCGTGCCGATCGCGATCTCTTCGCCATCCAGCAGCCCGTCGTCGTCCGAATCGGCGTCGCACACATCGCAGTCCATATCGGCACTCTGTTCTCCGTCTCCGAGGGTGGGCACGGTGCGCGGCACCACCGGCTGATCCTGATCCGCCACATTCAGGTCGATGAAATCCTCGTAGTGGGTGTAAGAGAAGGCGGTCCCGTCAGCGCGAATCACGCCCGCGGGCGCGATCGTCACAAACGCGCCGTCCTGGATCCCGTCGTCGTCGGAGTCGTCGTCATTGACGTACGGGCAGTGCTCGTCACGGACGCCTCCCGTTTCTCCTCCCCGAAGGCTGAGCCCGCTGCCATAGTTCCCGCCGTGGTAGTACTCCTGCGGATCAAACAAGTGGTCGTCGTCGGTGTTAATGTCGAGAGGGTCACTCTCCTGATCGAACGTCCGACGAGGTGTCGCGCCGGGGGTTCCACCGGTGGCGATCAGTTCGTCGGCGTCCATAAGCGTGTCGTTATCCGTGTCCTGATCGAGCGGATCGGTCCCCGTGATGTTCACCTCTTCGTAGTCGGAGAGGCCGTCGTTGTCGGAGTCAACATCAAGGGCCGGAACGGTCTCATGCCCAGTCATGAGGTCCCCAGCTGTGGGGCCAAAGGTGTACGGGGCAATCTTGTAGTTCTGAGTCCCTGGACTCTTATCCGGGGAGTGAGTGTATATGCTCGAGAGGAGGACATCGGCCAGGAACTCAGTGGTGCCCTCAGGCAACTCTGTCGATACTGCCCGTGGCGTAACTGTATTGAACCCGGGTGATGGCTGGTTGGCTGGCCAGGTATCCGGCCGGCCTAGGATAGGCCCGCCGCCGATCAGAGCAACCTCTTCGCCGTCGAGCAGTCCGTCGCCGTCGGTATCAGCCACGCACAGGTTGGTTTCATAGTAGTTATCGCTGGCCGGAGCGGCCTGATTTGCAAAGTCGCCAACAGTTGGTGGACCATCCCCTTTGACACCCCACACGCCGTCATGGTTAGCGTCCTCGACACCGTCCTGCAGACCATCATCATCCGAGTCATCGTCGTTGACGTACGGGCAGTCAAGATCTCGCGTGCCGCCGGGCACTCGAGTGATTCCAAGGCCGGAACCGTCCCACTCGATATTGTCCGTCAGGCCGTCGTCGTCGGTGTCAATATCCAAGGGATCGGACTCCTGGTCAAAGGTCCGGATCGGGAAGCCGAGCGGTGTAGTCCCTTGGCTGATCGCAATCAACTCGTTAGCGTCTGTGATCGTGTCATCATCGGTGTCCGCATCGAGGGCGTCCGTTTCGGTGATGTTGACCTCTTCGTAATCGGAGAGGCCGTCGTTGTCCGAGTCGTCATCGAGGGCGGGAATCGTGTCCCCGGCCGTGGTCGAGACGGCCTGCAGGTAGTACGGAGAAGTCGTTCCTACGGGGAGTCCGCCGAACAGACCAACCTCTTCGCCGTCGGTCAGCCCATCGTCATCGGTGTCCGGATCACAGAGATTCGTTTCTCCTGAAGTCTTCTGAGAATCACTTCGTGCCATGCTTATCGGATCCCAGGCGCCGTCGCGATCAGCATCCTCGATGCCGTCCTGCAGCCCGTCATCATCAGAGTCGTCATCGTTGACGTAGGGACAGATAGTATCGGGGTCACCGCCGACTGTCAGCCAGTAGGTGCTTGTGGGATCGCCGAGGCGCGTTCCGTCGTACTCGACGGTATCCAGTAGCAAGTCGTCATCGGTGTCAGGATCCAGCGGGTCGCTTTCTTGGTAGAAGGTTCGCGCCACACCATCGGTGTTGGTGGTCGCACTGAACACAGGGAATGTCCCCGCGCTTGTGGCAATCAATTCATCGGCGTCGCTGATGCTGTCCCCATCGGTATCCCAGTGCAAAGCGTTGGTCATCGTGACGTGAACTTCTTCATAGTCGGATAGGCCGTCGCGGTCACAGTCGGTATCCAGTGCTGGCCTTGTCGACGAAGACCATCCGTCACCAACGACACTCGCAGGATCTTGCCCGAATAGCCCCTCTTCCTCTCCGTCAAGCAGGCCATCGTTATCGGTATCGGGGTTGCAGGCGCTCGTTTCGCCGATTCCATCCTGTGTGCTGTCGCCATATCGAGTGACCTCCCAGATCCCATCCGAGCCGACCTCGTAGCCGTCCTCGAGTCCGTCATTGTCGGAATCCGCATTGCTGACATAGGGGCAGTCCTGGTCGCGCGTTCCAGGTGAACCGGCCGTAGAGGCTTCCGTCACACCCGTCCCCGAATACTCGATGTTGTCCAGCAGGCCATCGTGATCGGTATCCTGGTCGAGCGGGTTGCTCTCCTGATCGAAAGATCGCGTCGGGAACGTGCCCGAGAGCACGATGAGCTCCTCCGCATCTCCAATGCCGTCTCCATCGGTATCCCAGTTGAGCGGATCTGTTCCCGTGACGATCTGTTCTTCGTAGTCAGAGAGGCCGTCGTTGTCTGAATCATCATCCAATGCAGGTACGGTGATCGTGCCCGTTGGCGTACTGACCTCGACGTTGCCTCTTCCGAACAGACCTTCCTCTTCGCCGTCGGTCAGGCCGTCCCCGTCCGTATCCGCGATGCAGGGATGCGTCTCGCCGCTTCCCTCGCTGTTGCTCCCACCGAGGGTGTAGCTGGTGGACCCGCTGAAGTCGGAATCCTCGACCCCGTCAAGCAGGCCGTCGCCGTCGGAGTCGGGGTCATTCACAAATGTAGAATACGAGGGGCTCAATGATCCGGGCGCGAATTCCAGCGCATCGTTGAGCCCATCCCCGTCAGTGTCTTGTACCCACGGATCCGCATGATCGCGAATGTCGTCTCGCGGACTGGGATCGGGAAGCGTTGCCGACTCGTAGCCCGTCGCGTCGAATGCAAGGCCCGATGCAATCTCCTGTCCATCCGTAAGTCCGTCGTCATCGGTGTCGGGGTCGCAGCAGTTCGTCAGCAGCGTATAGTATTCGTCTCCATCGGAGATCCCGTCCCGGTCGCTGTCGGGGTGGGTTGGATTCGGCCGCGACCAGGAGAACGTAGTGTCCATCATCGTTGGGTAGAACTGGCCACCCGCGAGCGCGATTTCATCTTTGTCCCAAATACCATCCCCATCTGCGTCGGGGTTAAAGTCGTTTATGCCGGCCCACACGTAGCCGAGCTCGAGCAGACCGGGAATCCCGTCGCCATCAAGATCGACCGTCCCACCCTGGAATATGGCGTGGATGATCGACCAGGCAGGATCAGTCACATCGACGAGAACGTCTGGAAGCAGCTGCAGTATCGTGGCTCCCAAGTCCGCAGCCCACAGGATATCGAGATAGGCCTGGAGTGTAGTCGAGAAGTTGAAGATGTCGGTAGCCCAATTCCCACCGATCAGACCACAAGAAATGACTCCATCTGAGCCGTAGCCAGGGGCTGGTGCCGACGGATGGTCATCATAGCTGTCCTCATCGACTTCTACCTGGACTTGCTTCCCATCGGCGCTCGCGAGGTGTTTTCCGTCGGTCGGCTCGAATACCGCTATGATCGGATGGACGGGTACTGTCTTCTTGTCGAGGAGGTAATCGGCCTTTGCCTCGAGCTCGACCAAGGTAGAGTTAAAGCTGTTCCACGTCAACTTCAGGAGCTTCGTCCAATTTCCTGTGGTCGCATTGCACACCGGACTGGTCGATACGTAGTCGAAACGCCCTCCCCCTCCGGGAGCCTCCAACATCAGCTTTCCGCCCGGTGAGGACGCATCTCCGAGACTGACGTCCAGCACTGTCACTGTGATAGCAGAGGACATGGATCCTGTGGTATACGTGAGCTCCGCAGGATTGAGGGAAATGGTCGTCGTTGTTTTCCGCAGCTTGACGGTCAACGCCACGTTGCCACTACTGTCAGCGTGAACCTGCGTGGTCGCGTCAGGAGGATCCCCACTGCCAATGTAGTGGGCAGAGAGGATGTGTGTGTCCTGAGCCGCACTCGCGGTCTCCGCCTCGTAGTACACGTCGACAGAACCGCCGTCAGCAGCCTCTAGATCCATGTCCGTGATCGGCGTCGTGTCCGTCGTGTAGTCTTCGGTTTCATAGAAATGGCCGTCGCCCGAGGTGGTCAGGTGAATCGCTCCCGTCGGAACGGTGCTCGACGCAGTCGGGCCCACATCCTGCACGGTGATCGTGCATTTCGTTCGTTGATCCACGAAGACAGGATCGGTCTCACAGGAGATGCTAACAGTGGTCGGCCGAGCCTCCACGCCCAGTGTCGTCCCCCCGGGCTGCATCTCGTAGACAGACGACCCCTGGTAGGTTGCCGCCAGTGTCGTTGTCCCAGCGTCACCGGCTTTCGGGATGTACGGAACGAAATACTGATACTGTGCGGGATTCGAAGGGGGATCGAGATCATCGGCATTCGTGAACGTGTGCGATGGCACCAAGAACTCGCCGTTTCTGCCGAGGTCGTCCACCACCACAGTATCGCCGCTAAACGCGTACGCTGGTGAGGACCCATGTCCCGTCGGGGTAACGTCCCGAACGGTAATGCGAAGGAAGACCGACTCGTGAATGTAGACGCTGGAGACCGGAACGAACGTGCCGGCCGGATTGCCTGGATCCGCAGTACCTACCTCGACCTGCACCGCGACCTCGCGCTTCTTCACATCCACACCGACCTCACCCATGCTGGCTTCGTAGGTGCTGTCCCCCGGGTACTGACCCCGGATGATGTGCGTCTCCTGATCCGTGCTTGCACCGATTGGCGTGTACGTGTCCGTGGTGTTGTTGACGGTTCCGCTTCCCGGCGACCCCGTCTTCCGGCTGAACGTGACAACAGCGCTGTCGGGCGGCGCTGCGCAAGCTCCGCAACAATCGGTCGCCAGATCGGTGACCGTGGCTGAAAGGTTGGTGGTTTCGTTGACGTAGACCGTGCCCGGCTGCGCAGTCACATCGGTGCGTGTCGCACGCTTGATGACCTCCAAAATGAACGTCGATGAACTGCTCTCGTTGTAGTTATCGTCCCCAGAGTAGCTGCCCGTGAAGCCGATCGAACCCACATCGGCGGCAGCAGGCGTGTAGTAGACGCTACAGCGGTCTCCGTGAGATAGCTCACAGGAGCTGGAGTCGAAGGTTCCGGAACCACTTGTGGTCCAATCGATAGTTCCCGTGAAACTTGGCCCATCCGGAGGATCGTTCTCATCGGTGACCGTAGCCGTCAGCAAGACCGGTTGGCAGACGCAGGCTGGGTCCGACGGTCCCACAATGGAGGTGCTCGTCGCCCGCTTCCCCACAGTCAAGATGAGATCTCCGTCGGGATGACTCGCCAAGTAACTGGTATTACCTACGTAATTGGCGGAGACAGTGAACTCGCCTGCGGAGGTGGGGGTGAACGTAAACGTAGCTTCGCCGCTCTCCGAAACAACAAGGTTAGTTGGAGGGCTGGGAACGGTCGTGTATGTTGCGCCGGTTGACGGGGAAACACTGCAATCAACAAAGCCTGCAAAGCTAGGGGGCGTCCCTCCCGCACCGCTCGTGTCCACGATCTGAATAGTGATTGTTACCGTATCCGACACAGCCAGTGTTCCTGTTAACGACGAAGACACGGCTGTAGTCGTCGTACGCTTCTGCACCGTGAACGTGTCTGAGTCCGGATCACTTGCCTCATAATCCATATTGCCGACGTACTCGGCGGTGATCTCGTAGCCGCCACCAGAAGCCAGCTCGTCTGTAGCGTAGGGCGGGATGTAATTGAAGGTGCCATATCCATCACTGTCAACAGTGCCTGTTCCAGGGTCGGTCTGTTCCGTGCCACCATCCGGCGTGTACGTCACCGTCCACGTAACCAGATCAGACGATGCATTGAAGCTGGGCGACGTTCCTATACCCGTCTGGGCGTCCGTCACTTGGACTTCGAACGTCAGTGGTTCCTTTACGTACAGAGGGGCCGTTGGCACTGTGATGACAGCCGATGTGCTGCG
>Ga0307428_1000308_pt1 | contig 35708 bp, 29 predicted proteins | sample SalMarWE160240MG_FD_202161 | JGI IMG/M metagenome (GOLD analysis project Ga0307428, IMG submission 202161) | Salt marsh sediment microbial communities from the Plum Island Ecosystem LTER, Massachusetts, United States - WE1603-240 | ecosystem: Environmental > Aquatic > Marine > Intertidal zone >...
GTTTCTTCACTCAAATGGTTCCCCTTCTTTTTTTCTGGGAATATATACTTCGCGGTTTTCTTCTGTTCGGGCTTAAGGAAAGGTTTAAAGAGGCGAGTATACTCATACAGATGGTTCCCTTTGTGCTTCTTCATATCGGAAAACCAGAAATAGAGATACTGATGTGTATTCCCACGGGATTGTGGTTCGGATATATTGCCTATTGGGGAAAATCATTTTGGCCGGCATTCATTACCCATACTTTCATTAATTTCACCCTTAAATACTTTGTAAATTTTTGATCGTAAAGTAGAGAAAAGACAATCATCCGTCCTTTGGTAATTAGCTGAAGGGCTTTTTAAATATCTATTGAATTATAATTATAAATAGTTTTTTTAAAAAAAATATAAGGTTTTTATTTTTAGATAAACTGACTTTTATTTAATAAATAGAATAAGGGAAAGATTTAGAGGTGAATTAAAGGATGGAGAGGACGTTAGTTTTAATAAAACCTGATGCATTTAAAAGAGGATTAGTTGGGGAAATTATTATGAGATTTGAAAGAGTGGGACTAAGCCTGGAAGAAATGAAAATAGTAAATGCCACTACTAAAATTGTTGGACAACACTATCCTGATGATAAAAATTGGATTAGATCTGTTGGTAAAAAGACTGTAGATACTTATCGAAAATATAATTTAAATATTGCAGAGGATTTAGGTACTGATGATGACCTGGAAGTTGGTAATCTGGTTAGAAAATGGTTGATTCAGCAAATAACTTCAGGGCCAATAATCGCAATTATTTTAAGTGGAAACCATGCTATTGAAGTTGTAAGAAAAATAGTTGGGAATACGGTTCCTCTTTTTGCAGAATTAGGAACAATAAGGGGTGATTTTTCGATTGATTCCCCCGACCTTTCTACTAAAGAAGAGCGTGCTTTACAAAATTTAGTTCATGCCTCGTCAACTATTGAGGAGGCGAAACGAGAAATTTCTATTTGGTTTTAAAAGTTGAAAATTTATTGAGCTAGTACAACCTTCTGCTATTTAATAGTATGAATTTTAACTAGGTATTTTTTGAATTGTAAATTCGTTGAATAAGCAGAATTCTAGAAAAAAGGAGGTATAATGATGACAACATTTTTAATGTTTGGGAAGTATTCATCAGAAGCTATAAAGGGAGTAAGCGGTGCACGCACAGTGGAGGCTAATAACCTTATTAAAAAAAATGGCGGTGAAATAATCTCTCAATATGCTCTATTAGGAGAAAATGATTTGCTTTTTATTGTAAATTTTCCTAGTGTAGATGACGTAATAAAATCTTCAGTAGCCCTGAATAAATTAACTGGGATTTCATTTAATAGTGTCCCAGCAATAACGGTGGAACAATTCGATAAGATTATAGCTTAGATGTATTTTGATGTATTGTATTAAAAATTGTTAAGTTTTTTAATTTAGCACAAAGTATAGATAATGGTTAATGTACTAGCTCAATAAAAATTTTTGGTAAGAGAGTTTTAATTATAGTTAGTGTAAACTTTAGTGGGGTATTTTAAGAAAAAAAAGAATAGCTATTGCTTTTGTTTTTCCAATATTCTTTTTTGTATGGTACTTTTCTTTCTCTTTACTCGATACTCGATACGATATACTCGATACTGATTTTAATATAGACAAGGTATAGAAAATATGCTAACATTATCTCGTTAAAAAGAGGTATACCAGATTCACAATAATATTAATCTGTGTAATCAATAATATTATATTAGGAGGAAGCAATGCAAGAAAGAGTAAAAACAGCTTTAGAGAAAATAAGACCATCTCTTCAGGCAGATGGTGGTGACGTTGAATTAGTAGAGGTGACTCCAGAAGGAGTGGTAAAAGTAAGATTGACCGGTGCCTGTAGCGGATGCCCGATGAGACAGATGACTTTACAGATGGGTATTGGCAGAGCATTAAAGGAAGAAATTCCTGAAGTAAAAGAAGTTGTAGCAGTATAATCATTTTTTTAATAAGCGTAGATATTAAGAAAAGTAAATACAATAAATAGAATAGGGGTAAGATATTACAATATATCGTGCCCCTTATTATTTTCAAAGTTCGATAAATAGTTTCACTTTAAAATGAACATCTTATTAGTACAAACTTTAGGTGGATACTAAGAAAGATAGAAGAATATTTATTGCTTTTATTTTTTTATCTTCTTTTTTCTTTACGTAATACTCGATACGCAATACACGATACGCAATAGGAAAAAAATCCTGATTTAATTGTAAAATACAGTAGTTTTCAGTTATAATAAATATTATTAAAGAATTATTATTAATATATATTTACCATAAAATGTTTTAGGATGGTAATTAATGAATAAAACTACGGTGAAAGAATTATATAACAGAATATCTAAAAAGATTTTACACACACAAATATTAGATGATATCTCTTTAGATAAAGATTTTGTTAGAAAATATATTGAAAATCCTCTATTTTTAAAACAATTATCATCTATGGTAGAAAAGAAAGATTATAGTTGCCAGGCAGTATATTCATTATGTCAGGACATCATCGTCAATATCGATAAAGAACATAATCCCACTAATTGGCTTCATCAGGTGTATCAATTTACTCTCTCTAAATCTTTCCCTAAAGTAGTAGAGCTGCCTGTTAAGAATATCTCCCATAATTGCGGAAAAACTTTCTTACTCTATTTAGAATTTTTAAGAGTAATCTCGAAGTTCCAAAAGTCGTCCGGTGATCCTGCTTTTTACAGCAAATATCCCCTTAATTTTTTAACTTCTGACGAAAAAAGCAAACTGGAGAATCCTGCTGAATATAAAAGATTTTTAAAAGCATTTAATGATGAATATATTTATGAGATGATGAAATTAAGCCAGGAAATTTTAAAATTCAATACTTTAGACCATATATGCGGGGTAAATTGGATTGCTTTGTTTATCGGCAGGCAGTTATATAATCTGGGTCTTCCTGTTGATTTGGGGAGGATTTCGGGAGCAGCAGCAGGACATGATATCGGAAAATATGGATGTAAAGATATTGAGGTAGAAAGAACTCCCTATTTACATTATTACTATACTGATATGTGGTTTGAAAAACATAATATCCCTTATATCGGACATATTGCAGTTAATCATTCTGTTTGGGATTTAGAATTAGAAAATTTGCCCCTGGAATCACTTGTATTAATTTATTCTGATTTTCGGATTAAGAATACGAGCAATGGGCCTAAAGAGGAGATGAGAATTTTTAGCCTGAAAGATTCTTTTCAAGTAATCTTAGGCAAATTGGATAATGTTGATGAGAAAAAAAGAAAAAGATATTGCCGGGTTTATGAGAAATTAAAAGACTTTGAAGATTATATGATAAATTTAGGGGTAAATGTGGATGTAGAGAAGAAAGAGATAATTTCTTGTAAAAAAAATAGTAATCCGTATTATCCTCTCATGCAGGGCCAGGAAGTTATACAAAATATAAAATTTATTTCTATAGAACATAATATAAATTTAATGCACGAACTTCGAGATGAATCTTCTCTTAATTCACTTTTAGAATTAGCTCGAAGCGAAAAAGATTGGAATAATCTACGGGAATATCTACAAATATTTAATGAATATTCTACCTACCTGACTCAAAATCAGAAAATGATTACCTTGGGATATTTATACGAAGAATTAACTCACCCGGAAGATGAAATAAGAAGGAGAAGTGCAAATCTTATTGGTTTATTGATTACCAGCTTTGACGAAGATTACCGTAAAGAGATTCCTCAAAATGTTACTCTAAAACCTCCCGTGATTACCAGTATTAATTTATTGAAAATATATTTAAAATATTTTTTACAGCCAGACCATAAAAAGATTGCTCTTCATCAATCTCGAATTATTAATAGCACTGAGAATATGATTTCTTCTTTTTTTTCTAACTGCCGCAATAATCATCAAGTAAGCAATTATAGAAAAAGTATTTTAAAACACTATAAAAAAGACCTGTATACCGATGAAGAAATTCAACTGTGTTTGATAAAAGCCGCCAAACATATATCAATCTGTTCAGATGAAAAATCTGTAAAGGTATTATTTGATTATATTATAAAGATGCTAAAGAAAGAGAATCACAATCTTAGGCTTACTGCTTTAGAGGTAGTCTACGATTTAATACCCCAAATCGATAAAGAATTTAGATTTATAAATAACTTAAGAAAAATATTTACCGGTAATATTTCTGCTTCAGAACTCCCTGCTGAAAATTACTTAAATATGAAGATAGTTGAATTATTAGGTTTGGACGAAAGCATTGTAAAAAAGTATATCGAATTTTATCGAAGAGATATAGAAAAGATACAGTATATATTCCTAAGCAACCTTAAAACTTCAACCAGTGGAATAATTAAAAAAATTCAGATAGAACTTTTATTAGAACATACCTTAAAGAGCAAACAGGAAGAAATCTATACTGCTTTGCATTTTTGTAATATTTTAAAAGTTAGCGGCATAGAAGATATTAGAAATTTGGCTGGTAGATCCTTGGTAAATTTAATGCCTTCTTTGTCTTTTCAGCAGAGGAACGATATAGCCATTGAACTATTGAGGGCTTTAGAAATGGAAGATTATCAATTTACTAAATATATTCCTTACTATTTAGGTCAATTAATACTCCATCTTACACCTAATGAGTTAGAGGAACTTGTTGATGATTTAATGGAAAAAATCAAACAGTCAGATCCTAAATTAAGCTCATTGCTGCTTAGGACAGTTGGTATAGCCATTGCTAATTATCCTAAGTACCGAGAAAGATTTTCAGAAAAGGAGAAATCATATGAAAACAGACTTAGCAAGATGATAGGTATCCTTTTGAATGGTTTTGTACACTATAATTTAAAGGTTAAGCAGGCTGCATTTAGAGTTATCGGTAAGGAAATATTTGGCTCAAGTTATCTCAGCTTAGAAGAGAAGAATCACATATTTCAACTTATTGCTAAAAAGATTCTTACTTTGTTAACTCCTGTAACTAAAGAAGGCCTGATGTTTTTAATAAGTTGTACCGGACTTAATTATATGTATAAATTTATTTCTGATTATAATTTTTTCAGGGGAAACATAAACCTTGAAACCCCGGACAAAATAGCTTTCTTTCCAGGAGCCTTTGATCCGTTTTCTTTAAGCCACAGAGAGATTGTTAAGGCAATAGAAAATCTTGGCTTTGAAATATATTTGGCTGTTGATGAGTTTTCCTGGTCTAAAAGAACTCAGCCCCACCTCTTCAGAAAGAATATAATAAATATTTCTATTGCCAATGAACTTAATGTATATTTATATCCTGAGGATTTACCGGTTAATATTGCCAATCCAGATGATTTAAAGGCATTGAGGGAAAATTTCCCCTTTTCCGAGGTTTACATGGTAATGGGAAGTGATGTTATATTAAATGCTTCTGCTTATAAAAAGAAAAAATCAGATAATTCAATCCATACTTTTCCCCATATTATTTTTGATAGAAAGGCTTCAAATTCTATCGAGGAAGAAAAGAAAAAAGTTCAAATACCAATTGAAAGTGTTGGAGAAAATACTTTCAGTCTTAACCTTGCTACTCGTTATGAAGAAATAAGTTCAACTCAAATAAGAAATAATATAGATGAAAATAGAGACATTTCCAGACTTATCGACCCTTTGGCTCAGAAATATATTTACGAAAATAGTTTATACCAAAGAGAACCACAATATAAGAGTGTAGTACAGACTGTCTCTATCGATGTGGAGCTAATTGAAGATATTGCCCCGGATTTAATAAAAGAACTTTGTCAGAAAGTTCTTTCTAAATATAATCGAAACAAAGTATCTAAAAAGTTGGTTAAGTTTAGTCATAAACTAAATCCGAGAATTTTGCTATTGCGCGATGTTCGCCACAATGGAATGATATTGGGGTTTTCAGCCTTTCATTGGGTTCGTTCAAACATTCTTTTCCAGGAATTTGAGGACAACTTAATATCTGAGTATATCCGGGAAAATGCAGTTGGCCGCACTATAGTTATTGATGGTATTTTTACCATAAGTGATATGGAAAATAGATCAGGACTCGAAAACCTTGAGCAGGTTATTCTTACCGAAACCCTTTGTTTTTGTATAGAGAAAGATTACAATTATACGGTATTTAGAAATATATTAAAAAATTACCCGTTAGACTCTTTAAACGAGAATTTAGAACTTATGGGGTTTTATTGCTTACCCTTCAGCGATAAAGATAATCCGGTATTTGCAGTGGATATGAGTAAACCCTGTATAGTCAATATGGATACCGAGACAATTATAAAGGAACCTTTCTGCCAAAATTTAAACATTAAAAAATCAGTTATAATATCACGTAAAAGATTATTAAAATTGTTTACTACTTTTTATCCCGGGAATGTTGTTTTACCATTTAATATAAATTTAATTAACCAGACTATTGTGAAAAAAATTTGTAAGCTAAACAATGTTTCAACAATACTGTTAACCCCTCGAGTTTTAGGAAAGTCAATATGTGTACCTTTCGGGAAAGTCCTGCATAAGATGGTAGTACCTAACACGGTAACTAAATCTCTCCATACGGAAAAAATATTTGCTTCCGATATGAAAAGTTTTGAGATTGGCGCCTTCCCTAATTATATGAGCCTACAAAATCAAGTTAAAATAATTCATTCATTTGATATGCCCGTAATTCTTATTGATGACTATTTGCATGAAGGGTATAGAATAAAGACCATTGAGCCCTTATTTAAAAAATATGATATCAAGGTTAAAAAAATAATTGTGGGAGCACTGTCCGGTAGTGGGAAAGAGATAGCAACTATGTTAAATAGAGATGCTGATTGTGCCCATTTTATTCCCAATCTTAAGCTTTGGTTTAATGAAAGTGAATTGTATCCTTTTGTTGGCGGAGATGCATTAAGGAGAAAGATAAGGACTCAAGGAAATTTAGTTAGATCCATCAATCAGGTATTACCCTATACTTTCCCTTCATTTATTAAAAATGTTTCTGCAAAAACCATATATAATTTTTCCGAAGTTTGTATTGAAAATGCTCTGACTATATTAGAAGCTCTGGAAAATGAATACCAGGTAATTCAGCAAAGAAAGTTGACCTTAGGTCATTTAGGAGAAGTGATTATTTATCCCCGATATCCTGACCAGGGAGAAGATATGAAGTATAACTTAAATCTTAGTCCTTCTCATTATTTAGGAAACAGCCATGAACTTTTACGACGTACCAAAGGAATGGCAGACAGAAGAAAAATAGCGGATAGCGTGTAGCATATAGGAAAATTAGTATATAGTATAGAAATAGTTAGCTCGTTAGGCAAAAAGAAGAAAGAATGAAAGAAGTGTTATAATGTAGGGGCACGATGCATCGTGCCCTCAAGAGATATTAAGTAACAATATGGGGAGGGCACAATTCATTGTGCCCCTACATCCAATTATAACCAACAATTCCAAAATTACTATAAAATTATTAATAATATACTGTTGTATTTCTATACGCTAAACGCTGTACGCTCTACGTTAAACAAATATTCTTTATTTCCTCTTCCCTGGAGGGAGAGGGTTAGGGTGAGGGGGAAAAAATTAAAGATGTTCTTCTATAAATTAAAAGATAAAATACTAATTTCCCAATTGGAATACAGTGAATTAAATAAAATATCCGAAAGCGAAGCCGAAGAGAGCAAAGAAATAATTTATGTACTTAATCGGATAAACCCTTTAAAATCAAGAAGATATTTTAGTATTACTGATACATCCCTAATCTTTTTAAAAGAAGAGGGTATCCACCTACTGCAAAAATCCAAGAAGATTGATTCTAATTTTCCACCATGGCTTAAAAAAAGAATAAAAGAAAAAAGGGTGAGTTCAATTAATACTGAATACCCTAACTGGCAAGATGCATTAAATTATAAATTCCCTTCCCGGTGGAAAGTTAATATTGTAGGATTGGGTGATGTAGGAGGGGTTCTCCTTACCGGCTTGAGATTATTGGGAGGAAGTTGTATTGAATCTATCGGAATATATGATAAAAATATAAACTCAATAAAGAGATGGGAATTAGAGGCAAATCAGATATTTTGTCCTTTTGCTGCTCAGAAATTTCCCGAGGTTTTCCCGACAAGAGAAGGGAATATTTTTGATTGTGACATGTTTGTTTTTTGTGCAACAATAGGAGTTCCTCCTTTAGGAGAAAAACAAAAAGATGTGAGAATGAAGCAATTTAGAGGAAATTTTAAGATAATCTCTGATTATGCCCGAAAAGCCCGTGAGAAATCGTTTAAGGGGATATTTGCTGTTATCTCAGACCCGGTAGACTTATTGTGTAAAGCTGTTTTTCTGACCAGCAATAAAAGTACAAGTGGAGAGTTTGATTTTATAGGATTGGCAGCAGACCAGATAAGAGGATATGGCTTAGGAGTGATGCATGCCCGGGCAGTCTATTATTCAAAACAAAATACTGAAACTGCTGAATATAATCGAGAAGGAAGAGCCTTTGGCCCCCACGGTCAAGGTTTGGTAATTGCCAACAGCTTAAAAAAATATGATGAAAGTCTTTCCGAGATGCTTACCGCTCAAACCGTAAAAGCAAACTTAGAAGTGAGGGAGACTGGTTTTAAACCTTATGTAGCCCCGGCCTTATCTTCTGGGAACTATCCTCTTATTGCCACTATGAGTGGAAAATGGCATTATAGTGCAACTTTTATGGGGGGAGTATTTGTGGGAGCGAAAAATAGATTGCTTAAATCAGGAATCGAAATTGAAAGATTAGACCTTCCAGATATTTTAGTAGAAAAAATTAAAAAAAGTTATCAGGAATTAAACGATATTTTATAAATAATTATCGATAGAGGAAATTATTTTATGGAAATGATTTATTTGATTATGCCGGGGAAAATATCGGATAATTTTGCCGAAGTTGTCAAAACAGCCACAGAAAATTATCAATTAACAATTGTAAAAACTATTCAGGATTTTCCTGTTGATTTACGAAATAAGAAGATTATATTTGCTATCGAATTAGATGAATGCGGATTTAATATCCCTCTATTTGAAATGCTTTTAAAATTGAAGGAAAGGGGAGATGATTCCCTTTTAGGCTCAAGAGCTGTAATTATAATCCAGAGTCCAAGTGAATTATTTACCAAGAGCACTACTCAAAAGATAATTTTTTTAAGCAACCAGATGGGGTGCAGGTTCCCCGGTCATCCAGTTGTAGAAGCTACTTACAATTTCAGTAATTTTTTTACCTGGCAAAAAACTTTTAAACTGCCTCTTTTAAAGATTTACCAAGAACAGTCTAAAGAATTAGTAAAAAAATTAACAGAGGAGAATTTAAAATTAATTAACAGACCGAAGATACTTGTGTTGCATTCGAGTTTGTTTAAGACTTCTAATACTCTTATGCTTTGGAAAATGGTAAAAGAAAGTCTTAGCGGAGAAGATATAAGAGAATTCCACGTAGAAAATGGAACCGTGGTAGATTGTAGAGGATGCTCTTATAAAACTTGTATCCATTATAGTGAAGAAAAAAGCTGTTTTTATGGAGGGATTATGGTAAAAGAAATTCTCCCCGCGACAGAAGAGGCTGATTGTATAATCTGGCTATGTCCTAATTATAATGACGCAATATCCGCAAAGCTTATGGCGGTTATAAATAGAATGACTGTTCTTTACAAGAGGGTGAAATTTGGAAATAAAACTATATTTTCCGTTGTAGTTTCCGGAAATTCAGGGAGTGATTGTGTGGTTAAACAGTTAATAGGGGCTTTAAATATTAACAAAGGATTTAGACTGCCTCCTTATTTTGGTTTAATCGCTACCGCTAATGACCCCGGGGCTGTAAAGGGTATACCGGGAATAGATAAAAGAGTAAAAAAATTTGCTGAAGATATAAGAAGAGAAATTAAAAAATAAATTATAGAGATTTAGTTTATATTATGATTATACAGAAGAAAGATATTAAAAATTTTACCTTAAATGAATTTCAAGACGAGGTTAAAAATTTAAGAGTTGAAAAATATAGAGCAACTCAATTATTTAATTTACTTTACAAGAAAGGCATAGAAGATTTCAGGGAAATGCTGGGTCTCCCAGCATCATTTAGAGATTTACTTCAAGAAAATTATTATATAAGTAAGATAGAGTTAATTAAATTAGCTAAATCGAAAGACCAAACTGAGAAATATTTATTTAAATTAGAAGATGAAAATTTAATGGAAAGTGTTCTTATATTTTCCGATGAAAGAGTTACTGAATGTATATCTTCCCAAATTGGCTGTAAATATAACTGTTTATTTTGTGAAAGCGGCAAAAAAGGTTTTATCAGGAACCTTACAGTTAGTGAGATTTTAAATCAAGTTTTATTTGTTAAGAAAAAAATGAAATCAAATCCTAATAATATTGTGTTTATGGGCATTGGGGAGCCTTTGGACAATTATGATAATGTTGTAAAAGCCATTTGTATATTAAATTCTAAAGATGCATTTAACATTGGAGCAAGAAGGATTACCATCTCTACCTGCGGGGTGATACCTGCTATAAAAAGATTGCAAGAGCGTGATTGGCAGATAGAGCTATCAGTTTCTCTGCATGCCCCAGAAAACAAATTAAGGTCTTATCTAATGCCCGTAAATAATCTGTATCCTTTGTCCGATTTGATAGAAGTATGCAGGAATTATGCGGATAAAACTAATAGACAGATTACTTTTGAGTACATTATGATTAAAGGAGTGAATGATTCACTGATTTATGCAGATGAATTGGCTAAACTGATTGGTGGATTTAATTCTAAAGTAAATCTAATTACTTTTAATCCTGCACCCGATTCCTTACTACAGGCGCCCGCTGCTCCCCAGGTTAAATCTTTTAAAAATAAATTGATAGCTAAGGGAATTCCAACTACTATAAGAATATCAAAAGGTGATGATGTCTCCGCTGCCTGTGGTCAGCTAAAGAGCCTGCATCTAAAATAAGTTACAAGGGCGTATGTAATACGCCCCTACTTTTCTCTCTCTTTTATTTTCTTTGCAAATACTATAAATAATATATAATATATATTTATTCTTAACGCTATGGGCTATGCGCTCCACGCTAATTTTCTTAATCAAATAAGCGGGTAACCAACGAACTAGGTAACTAATTTTTAACGAGATACGATTCACGAGATACGAGATACGAATTTTCTTGACTTTATAAACATATCTGATATACTTTTAACGAAGATAATGTTGGCTAACGGGCCCATAGCTCAGCTGGCAGAGCAACCGGCTCATAACCGGTCGGTCCCTGGTTCGAATCCAGGTGGGCCCACCAGAAAATTGGTAGTTATTAATTTTATTAACAATACGGGTAGTGTGGAACTTATGATAAAACATAAAATTGTAAAAATACCAGAATCTTATCAAAACCTTACTTCTTTTATATAAGAAGTAAGGTTTTTTTTGTTTTAATGAGCTTTGCAACTATGAAGAGAGGAGGAATAAGTTATTGATAGAAGAACAATATGATATTCTTTTAGAATTACAGAAAATCGATATTGATATCGATAAGGAAGAAAAAAAGAAGAGAAATTTGCCTTTAATGATAGAAGGGGTAACCAAAGAAATTCAGAGGCTGAAAAATAGTTTAAAAAATAAGAACGAGGATTATAAGAATTTACAGATTAGATTAAAGAGAATAGAATTAGATTTAACTGAAAAATCTAATAAAATCAAAAAACATCAGGAAGATTTATACGGAGGAAAAATATCTGATATCAAGGAGCTTAAACAGATACAAAAGGTAATAGCTAATTATCAAAAAGAAAAAGATAGCATTGAAGAAGATGTTTTAGATTTAATGGAAGAGGTGGAAGACCTTGATAAATCGATTAGTCATCTCGACCAAGATTTAAAAGTGAAAGAGGAAGAGTTTAAAAAACGCAAAGAAGAAATGGATTTAGCAAAGTTAGCAATTGAAAAGAATATGGATTCTTTAAATATTAAAAGGGGAGAAATATTAAGTAAAATAACTGATGACCGTCTTTTAAAGGAATATGAACTTTTAAGAAAAGAGAAAGGCGGAAAGGCCATTATGGAAGTTGATGGTTCTATATGTCCAGGCTGTTATCTTGACCTTCCCAGTGATGTTATTTATCAATTAAAAAAGAATCGAAAGATAGCAATTTGTCCCAATTGCAACCGAATTCTAATCTGGAAAGAATAACTGTTAGTGTAAACTTTAGTAAGGTAGTTAAAAGAAAAAAAGATTAGTTATTGCTCTATTTTTTGCTACCTTCTTTTTTCTTTACTGTTATAAGGTGATTTAATTTCTAAAATCCCAAGATCTTTCTTTTTCTTAACTTGATACTATATACTCGATACTTTCTTTCGATACATTGACTTTTGGAATATACTTAAGTACAATATAATTGTGTTTAAAAATTGAATAAGAATTAATTTCGATTCTCCGAGTCTACGGTTTTAAAAACTATGGCCAGGGAACGTTAGGGTATATTTGGAAACGAATATGCCTCCCATTATGGAAAGAAATTAATTTTATTTTTTAAAATATTTATTAAAAAATAAAAAACAAAAGGACTTCCTTAATGGGAAGTTCTTTTGTTTTTTAATATAAAAAAGCATCCAGAAAGAAAGGAAGGTGGAAAAAAGATTATTAAACGGGCGAGATGCCTGTCATATTTTAAATTCTAATATAAAAAAAGGAATAATTAAATGTTAAATAGAAAATTAAAAAATAATTCTGTAGTTCTGGTAATTTTAACGATTTTTTTTCTTATAAATATTTCAAGTTTTGGACAAGAACAATTACAAGGAGAATTGGCAATATATCATGCAGGAAGTTTGACCGTACCTGTAGCAAATTTAATTAAGGAATTCAAAGTTTCACATCCGAATTTAGTTATAAACACAACACCCGGAGGAAGTAGAAAGATTGCCCGCTTAGTTGCTGAAACGGGCCAAAAAGCCGATATTTTAATGTCAGCAGATTATACGGTCATTGATACTCTCTTAATCCCTGATCATGCCAACTGGAATATCCTATTTGCTGAAAATTCCATGGTTATCATGTATACCGATCAAAGCAGATATACTAATGAAATAAATGAAGATAATTGGTATAAAATATTATTAAAAGAAGAAGTAGAATATGGTCATAGCGAACCGAATGCAGACCCCTGTGGTTATCGCTCTGTTTTAGTATTTCAATTAGCTGAAAATTACTATCAGCAAGAAGGTTTAAATCTGGCACTATTAGATCATTGTCCAAAGAAAAATATTCGTTCAAAATCTGTTGAACTTATTTCTTTACTGGAAACCGGTGTCTTGGATTATGCTTTTGAGTATGAATCGGTTGCTCTGCAGCATCAGCTTAAAGATGAAAAATTTAGATATATTAAATTACCAAAAGCTATTGATTTAAGTTCCCTGGAATATATAGAAGATTATGCCAAAGCCACTGTAGAGCTTTCTGGAACAGAACCGGGGGAAACAATTACTAAAAAAGCTCAACCGATTGTCTATGGAATTACTATGCCTTTTAATGGAGAAAATAGAGAAAATGCCCTTGACTTTTTAAAGTTCTTGTTTGATAAAAACCAAGGATTAAAAATTATTCAAGATTCCGGTCAACCTATTCATAACATTGAAGTAGTTACAGGCGCAGATCAATTACCTTCTGAATTGTGTTATTTGTTAAAATAAATGTTTTTTATGTAAAGATGTAAAGAATTGAAAAAATGGTAAAAGATAATGCTTAAATTTTTGGCATTATCTTTTACTAAAATATATTCAATATATAATAAAAATTTAGATATATTTCTTTTTATTGAATATAAATTAGGGAGAAATAGATTGTTTGGTTCAAGGCCGGAAATTATTTACATTATTGCTGCTATAACTGGTATTATTATATTGCTTTTTAACGTATTTCCCATTATTAATACCTTTTATTGGACTGATTCCGAGACACTGATTAAAACACTTTTTGACCGGGAAGTTATTGCCAGTATCTGGTTAAGTGTAAAGTGTGCTTCTATTACTACTATTATTGCTTTTCTTTTAGGGATTCCTTTGGCCTATTACTTAGCCAGACATGAATTCCGATTAAAGGCCCTGATAGAAAGTCTAATTGATATTCCCATGGTTATTCCTCATACAGTTGCAGGTATTTGCTTATTAACTGTATTGAGTCCTCGAAGCATAGTTGGCCAATTTCTGGAACAAAATAATATTGAGACTTTGGGAACCGAAATCGGAATTGTTATTGCTATGCTCTTTGTTAGTATGCCGCTCTTAATCGATGCTGCAAAAGTTGCCTTTAAGTGGGTTCCGACTCGAATAGAAAATGTTTCCCGCAGTCTGGGCGCCAATCAAGTTCAAACTTTTTTTAGAATTACCTTTGTTCTTTCCTGGAGGGGAATTCTAAGCGGAATGATTATTACCTGGGCAAGGGCGATTAGCGAATTTGGTGCAGTTATTATTTTAGCCTATCATCCTATGGTCGCTCCCACTCTGATATATGAGCGTTTTACTACTTATGGAATGAAGTATGCTATTCCGGCAAATATTATTCTTATTATTATTAGCATTATTATCTTTATTGTTCTGCGATTAATCTCTTTAGGAGGAAAAGAAAAGTATGATTCACGTTCATAACTTGGATATTAAATTAGGAATATTCGAGATTAAGAATGTAAATTTGCGAATAGCCAAGGGTGAGTTTTTAGTTTTACTTGGTCCTTCTGCTGCTGGTAAAAGTGTTATTCTTGAATCCATTGCCGGACTTATCCCGATATCTAAAGGAAAAATTCTGGTAAATAATAGAGATGTAACTTATTTGAAACCGGAGAAAAGAAATATCTCTATTTGTTATCAAGATTACAATCTGTTTCCTCATCTAAGTGTTCGAGATAATATTTGCTATGGCTTAAGATTTAAAAAAGATAAACATTGTGTCAAATACAGCAAAAACTTTAAAACTCTAATAAAACTCCTGGAACTGGAGGAAATACTGGACCGATTGCCATTAAATTTAAGCGGAGGGGAACAACAGAGGGTGTCCTTGGCCAGAGGTCTTATCGGAAACCCGGATGTATTGCTTTTAGATGAACCTCTATCCTCTTTAGACCCTAATATTAAATGGACTATTCAAGAAGAATTAAAAACTATTCACCAGACTATGCATACTACTATTATTATGGTTACCCATGATTTTACAGAAGCTAACTATTTAGCGGATAAAGTTGCCCTAATTTACAATGGTGAGATTGTTCAACAAGGAACCATTGAGGATATTTTTCAATGCCCCCAGTCAATCTTTGCCGCTCAGTTTACCGGAATTAAGAATATGTTTTGGTTAAGTAAAGACAAAGAATTAAAATCATTTGGATTGAAACAACCAGCATATATAGGGATTCGACCGGAAAATATTTATATCCATCACCGACCTTTAAGAACTTATTATCAATATCAAGGGAGAATAAATAGTTTTAAAAATAACGGCATCTATATGGAAATTGAATTAAGCACTGCTGATACGAAGAGAAATTACATTTCCTATTTGACCCTCAACCGTTTCTTCGAATTAAAACTTAAAAAAGATATATCTATACATTTCGGTTTTAATAAAAAAGATTTAATTGTAATTAGACCCTAACCTTAAACTACTTGAAGGTTCCACGCTTTTTTTAGATTTTCTCTTGTCTTTACCTTCACATTTTTAATGAGTCAATTCGTTGACTTTATTGTGCTAAAATGATATCTTAAAATTGTAAAAGAGAATATTTGATAAGTAGATCAGGTAATCGCGGAAGAAATGCTATTTCTTTCGAGGAAAGTCCGAGCTCCACAGGGCAGAGCGCTGGGTAACCCCCAGTGAGGGTAACCTTAAGGAAAGTGCTACAGAAAATACACAGCCAAGCACTTAATTTGGGTGCTTGGTAAAGGTGAAAAGGCAGGGTAAGAGCCTACCAGTTGTTAGGTGACTAATAAACTTAGTAAACCCCGCTCGGAGCAAGACCAAATAGGAAGAGCTGTGGTGGCCCGCTGAATCTTCGGGTAGGTCGCAAGAGGTGTAAGGTAACTTACATCCCAGATAGATGATTACCACCCTTATAATTTAATAAGGGGACAGAACTCGGCTTATACGATCTACTTATCAAAATAAATAGATATAAAGACATGCGATAAAACATTTTATTGTATGTCTTTTTTTTATTTTATCCCCCCAGATATTCCTTGTGAGAATTAACTTAATTCTGAAGAGTCTCCTTCCGTAGAGAAGGGGATAATGTATCCTTCTATTTTCCGCAAAAATACGCTGAGAAATAGTGTATCTATTATAGAAAAGACGCTAAATATGTGGTGTTTTCTAATTTTTTTAAAAAAAATCAAATTATTTTCAAAAAAAAAGAGGGTTTTTTAAAAAAATGTAGTATAGTATATACAGTGGAGTAAAGTGGAGTGAAGTGGAGGATATAAAATAAAGGAGATTTTATGTTTTTAGGACAGTACGAGCACGCTATCGATGAAAAGGGAAGATTGATTCTACCGGCAAAATATCGTGAATCTTTAGGTGAGAAATTTATTATTACTTTCGGTCTTGATACTTGTCTTTTTGTATATCCTCTTGAAGAATGGAAAACTCTATCTGAAAAAATGAAGCTGCTCCCCTTGGGCCAGAGAGATGCTCGAGCATTTAAGAGGATACTATTTTCCCGGGCCACTGATTGCACCATGGACAATCAAGGCAGAGTTGTTATTATGAAATATCTGAGAGATTACGCCCGAATTAATAAAGAAATTATGGTTATTGGGGTTTTAGATAGGATAGAGATCTGGAGTAAAGATGTATGGCAAAAATACTTTGAAGAAGTTGAAGGTTCATACGAAGATATTGCTGAAAGAATATACGAACAAGAAGGGTAATCCATGGCAAATTACTTTCACATTCCTGTGTTAACAAAAGAGATCTTAAATTATTTGAACTTAAAGAAAGGAGGTGTTTATATCGATTGCACTTTAGGAGGTGGAGGGCACTCCGAAGCTATTTTGGAGAACATTTATCCCCATGGTTTGTTGATCGGCATCGACCAGGATATAGAGGCAATTGAAACAGCGAAAGAAGAACTAAAGAGTTATATCGATAAAGTAAAATTAGTTAAAGGTAATTTCAAAAATCTAGAAGGGATTCTATCAGGCTTAAAGATCGAAACAGTTTCGGGGATAATCTTTGATTTAGGAGTGTCCTTTCACCAACTAAAAAAGAAAGAACGAGGATTTAGTTTTAAAGAAGACAGCCATTTAGATATGCGAATGGATTTAACTCAAGAATTTAACGCTGATATTTTGATCAATAGTTATTCCGAAAAAGATTTAGCTGAAATATTTGAAAAATATGGCGAAGAACGATTTTACGGGAGGATTGCCCGCTTAATTGTAACAGAACGAAAAAAGGAAGCCATTACTACAACCAAGCAATTAGCTGATTTAGTAATAAGGTCTCTTCCTAAGAATAAAAAGAGGCACACCTGGAGAATTCATCCTGCAACCAGGATATTTCAGGCTATCAGGATTGAAGTAAACCAGGAGCTTAAGGCCTTGGAAACCGGATTGAACCAGGCAATTAGGATTTTAGAGGATAAGGGAAGGATATGTGTTATTTCCTACCATTCATTAGAGGATAGGATAGTTAAACACTTATTTAAAGAACTAGAGAGAGAAGGAATAGACCAAGGGAATTACGGATTGAAGATTATAACTAAAAAACCAATTAGGCCATCTTCGGAGGAAGTAAGGGATAATCCTAAAGCAAGAAGTGCCAAATTGAGAGTGGCAGAGAAAATAATAAAAGTAAAGGAGCGATAAAATATGAAAGGGAACAGTGCTATAGCTACTGTTAATTACGAAAACAAGAATGCCTTAATTATTTTTGGGTTATTTTTAGTATTAGTAATTTTTATCACTTCTGTTTTAATTTTTTATATTTCTAATAACATTGTATTAAGCGAATTAGGATACAAATTAATAAAGTTGGAAAATGATAAAATAGTTTTAGAGGAAGAAAATAAAAGACTTGAACTTAACGCTGAGACTCTTTCTGCTTTAGATAGAATTGAAAAAATTGCTTGTAATCATTTAGGAATGATTAGGCCAAAAGAAGTTAAATTTATTGCTTTAAACCCCACTCCTGAGATTAATTCCAAAAATGATATCGGAGCAATCAGTAACAATTATGAAAAGGAAAATAATTTTTGGGCTAGTTTTGACCTAAAAAATATAAATGACTTGATTCTAGGGATATTAAAATAATATACTTGTAGCAGTATAGGTTAAAGAGGGCGGAAATAGTTGTTGCTTTCCAAAGAAAAAAAAGAACGTATTATTTTTTTACTTATAGTATTTATAATTCTTTATTTTTCATTAATTTATAGGTTATATAACATTCAGGTCATTCAAAGTAATAAATTTAAAGAAATTGCCCAACAAGAACATCTTACTTCTTTTTCCATTAAGGGAGAACGAGGTAATATTTATGATAGAAATTATAAAAAATTAGCCGTGAATGTTAATGTTCAATCTTTATTCGCCATTCCTCCCAAAGTCAAGAACCCTCAGGAAACTGCCCAAAAAATATCTTCAATCTTGAATTTGAAAACAAAAGATATACTGGAAAAATTAAACCAGAAAAAATATTTTGTGTGGATAAAAAGGAAATTAAAAGAAACAGAAGTTGCTAAGATTAAAAAACTAAACTTAGAGGGATTAGATTTCCTAGATGAGAGCAAAAGATATTACCCTAAGAATTATTTAGCTTCTAATTTAATGGGATTTGTGGGAATAGACAATCAAGGCCTGGAAGGTTTGGAATCATTTTTTGATAAAGAACTAGAGGGTTTACCTGGTTTAGTAATTTTGGAAAGAGATGCCTCGGGAGGCAAAGTACCTCTAAGTATTAAGAGACCAACCGTCCATAAAGATGGTCATTCAATTGTATTAACTATTGATGAAGTTATCCAATACATCACCGAAGAAGCTTTGGATAAAGCTTTTCAAAAATCCAAAGCCAAAGCAGGAATTGCTATTGTAGTAGAACCTAAAACCGGGGAAATTTTAGCAATGGCAATAGAACCTTCCTATGACCCCAATTATTTTAATAAATATCCTCGTGATCTTTGGAGAAATAGGGCAGTAACTGATGCCTATGAGCCGGGATCGACCTTTAAAGTTATTACCATAGCTACAGCTTTAGAAGAAAGAGTAGTCAATTTAGATGATCAATTTTATTGTAAAGGGTGGATAAAATACAATGGGACTATTTTTCACGATATACATCAACATGGTTCTCAAAATCTTACCGATATTGTAAAGAACTCTTGTAATGTAGGAGTAATTCAAACTGGAACGAGATTAGATGAAAAAGTTTTTGAAAAATCTATTAGAAGGTTCGGATTTGGGACACTAACTGAAATAAATTCACCCGGTGAAGTAAATGGCTTAGTAAGAAGCACAAAAGATTGGTCAAAAATTTCCCTGGCTTCCCTATCTATAGGTCAAGAAATTTCTGTAACTCCAATTCAATTAATCATGGCTATATCGGCTATAGCTAATAGAGGGACTTTGATGAAGCCGATGATAGTGAAGGAAATAATAGATTCTACGCAAAATAAAATTAAAATATTTAAGTCAAAGCCGGTAAGACAGGTAGTGTCGGTTGATATTGCCTTAACTATGAGCAAAATATTAGAGCAAGTTGTAAATGACGGAACTGGTAAAAGGGCTAAGCTTACAGGATATCAAGCGGCAGGAAAAACCGGGACTGCTCAAAAATTTGATTTTTCTATAGGTAAATATTCTGAAGATAAGTATAGTTCATTTTTTGTGGGATATGCTCCTGCCGAGAACCCTAAAATATCTATCTTAGTTTTATTAGATGAACCTAAGGGGAGTTATTACGGCGGAACAGTAGCTGCCCCAGTTTTCCAGGAAATTGCTTCCAAGGTTCTTCCTTATTTATCGGTACCGACCAATGAAAGATAGTATCGAGTATCGAGTATATAGTGAAGAATAGCGTGGAGCGTATAGCGTTTAGGTACGGGCAGTATTTGAAAGCGAGATAATAAATGAATATTTTGTATCTCGTATTTAGTGAAAAACGGTAATAAGTAATGAGTAAATAAAAGAAATTAATCTGATAAAATAATACTAAAATAAGCTCGTGTCGAGTATAATAGTATAGAGAAAAAAACAAAAGAGAAGAAGTGTATTATTTGTCATATAACCGTTAACCGGTAAACTGGGTAACTAATGAACCAGCTAACCAACTAGCTATCTAACTAATTCAATTGGTCAATTGGTACATTGGTCAATTGGTAAATTAATACCGAGGTATTTTTTATGAAGTTGAGTGAATTAATAACAAATTTAGATACTAAAGAAATTAATGGTGATTTAAATTTAAATATCAAAGGAATATATCATGACTCTCGCGAAATAAAGAGAGATTTTTTATTTGTATGTATAAAAGGTTTTACTTCTGATGGACATAATTTTATCGATGAAGCTATTAACAGGGGAGCAGTTACCTTGGTGGTAGAAAAAGAAATTCCTCCCAGGCCGGGCATTACCATAATAAAGGTAGATGATAGCCGTAAAGCCTTGGCAATTTTAGCTAACCAATTTTATGATTTTCCTTCACGTAGATTAAAATTAATTGGAGTAACTGGAACAAACGGTAAAACTACTATTACTTATATGTTAAGAGCTATTTTACAAGAAGCGGGATACAAAACAGGACTTCTAGGCACTGCCCAAAATATAATTGCTAATAATATTAACTCTTCCCATATGACTACTATGGAATCAATAGATTTACAGAAAGCCCTCAAAGAAATGGTTAAACAAAAAACTGATTATGTAGTAATGGAAGCATCTTCACATGCCCTGCAATTATCTCGAGTAGAAGGATGTGATTTTGATGCAGCTATTTTTACTAATATTAGTAAAGAACATTTTGAAATTCATAAAAACTTTTCTAATTATTTAGAAGCAAAGAAAAAATTATTTTTAAATTTAAATAAAAGCAAAAAAGCGACTTCTGAAAAGAATGCGGTAATCAATGTCGATGAAGAGCACAGCAAGGATTTTATTGATTGCAATAAGGTTAATTTAATTACTTACGGAATAGAAAAAGAAGCTGAGGTTAAAGCCAGGAATATAAAAATAGACCTTAAAAGTTCGTCATTTATAGTGGAAACCCCTGTAGGCGATACTAAAATATTTTTAAATTTTAGCGGAAGATATAATATATATAATACTTTGGCAGCTATAGCAACGGCTATTACTCAGGGTATCTCCCTTAACATAATTTCCCGAGCTTTTAGCAAATTTTATGGAGCTCCGGGAAGATATAAGTTGCTTGAATATGGTCAGAATTATACTATTATTATAGATTTTGCCCACAATTATCACGGGTTAGGGAGTATATTGAAGAATTTACGTAATTTTACCCCACATAAAATAATAACTGTATTTGGACATGGTGGAGAGAAATATAATAAGGTAAGGGCTACCATGGGGGAAGTTATAGGAACATATAGTGATTACGTAGTAATAACTGCGGATAATCCTAAAAGTGAAGACCCTTTGAAAATTGCCCAGGAAATTGAGGGAGGGGTTAAAAAAACAGATAAAGATTATATTATAATTACTGATCGGGTAAAGGCTATTAAACATGCTTTGGAAAAAGCTGAAGAAGGAGATATAGTGTTGATAGCAGGAAAAGGGCCTGAAAACGAGCAGATTTATCATAAAAGAGTTATCCATCATAATGATGAAGAAGTGGTGAAAAATATTTTAACAGGGAGATAAAAGGTTGGAAAACTGTAAAATAAGGGAATTAATAAAGGTTGTCTCGGGAAAGATAATTCAGGGAGACCAGGATTGCTTAATAAAAGGGATTTCCATAGATAGCCGAACTTTAATTCCCGGTGATTTGTTTTTTGCTATAATCGGACCAAATTTCGATGGACATGATTTTATTGTTGAAGCTTTTAGAAAAGGTGCGGTTGGGGCAGTAGTCTGTAAAGGTGCGAGCACGTTATTACAGAATGAGCAAATAGAAAAAAAGAGAATTATCATAGAAGTAAAAAATACTCTTTCTGCCCTGCAGGATTGGTCCAAGCATTATAAGGATAAATTTAAAACTTTTAATATCTGTGTAACCGGTAGTAACGGAAAAACCACGACTAAAGAAATTATTGCCCATATTTTATCTCAGAAATCCCCCCTTTTAAAATCTTCGGGAAATTATAATAATGAAATTGGAATTCCTCTTACTCTGCTGCAGCTTAACAAATCACATAAGCTGTTGGTGACGGAGATGGGAATGAGAGGTTTGGGTGAAATAAAAACTCTTACCAATTTTATCACTCCTGATTTAGCAGTGCTTACTAATATTGGAGAGGCGCATATCGGTTTATTGGGTTCAAAGGATAATATTTTTAAGGCTAAGTCGGAATTATTACAATCATTAGACAAAGACGGTATAGCCATAATAAACAGAGACGACCTCTATTTTTTAAAGACTTTGGAAATTGTTAAAAATAAGAAGATATATACTTTTGGCATCAAAAATAGAAGTGATATTATGGCTGACAATATCAGAATAGTCAGCGATAAAGGAATGAAATTTACCCTTGTAGTACAAAATGATATCAGTAAAGAAATATATTTCCCCTTATTAGGAAGGCACAATATCTATAATGCCCTTGCCGCCGCAGCGGCTGCTTTTGCCCTGGGAATAGAATTAGATTTAATCGAAAGATGTTTATCTTCTTTTAAACCGTTAGACCTGCATATGCAATTGAGCAACTTTTACAAAGGCATTAAAATACTGAATGATTCCTATAATGCAAGTCCATTATCAGTAAAAAGTGCTTTAGAAACTTTAGCGGAAGTTGCGCAAAAAAAAAGAAAGATAGCCATCTTGGGAGATATGCTGGAATTAGGAGAAAAGACCGATTTTTACCACCAGGAAATAGGGAAAGAAGTAGCAAAATTATCTATTGATATACTGATAACTATAGGCCCGGGAGGAAAGATAATCGCTCAGTCTTCTAAAGAAGAGGGGATGGCAGAAGAAAGAGTTTTTTCTTTTGAGAAAAACGAGAAGATAAATTTATCCAAAAAGTTGTTAAGTCTAACTAAACCCGGAGATTATATCTTATTAAAAGGTTCTCGAGAAATGAAAATGGAAGAGATTTTAGAATTTTGGCGAAGAGAATACCAAAAAAAATAATCCTACCTAAGGAGAAAATAATGACCTATTGGCCATTAACTTTATTAATTTCGTTTTTAATACCGGTTATTACTTTACCGTATTTTATAAATTACTTGAGAAAACATAATATGGGACAGAGAATTCGCCAGGAAGGACCAGATCTCCATCAACACAAAGTGGGTACACCCACTATGGGAGGAGTAATAATTATCCTTACTTTAATAATAATAATTTTACTCCTTGTTCCTTATAATAAATATGTTTTATGGTCGTTAATTATTACTGTTGGCTTCGGACTTATCGGTTTGGTTGATGATTTGATAAAATATCTTAAGAAACGGTCATTAGGCCTTCTTACCATGCAAAAATTGCTTCTTCAAATTGCTCTTGCTTTTATAGTTGCTTATGGTGTTCAACAAAGCACTGATTTAGGTACAGAAATCTATATTCCTTTTTTGAAAAATAGTATAGATTTAGGAATTATGTTTGTGCCTTTTGCGGTCCTGGTGATGGTTAGTTCGGTTAATGCGGTAAATTTAACTGATGGCCTGGATGGGCTGGCAGCCGGTTTGACAATTGTTTCTATGTTTAGTTTTGCTTTAATTGCTAACATACAAAATATAGAGTCAATAGGAATTTTTTCACTAATAGTTGCCTTTACTTCTCTCGGCTTTTTGGTCTATAATTTTTTCCCGGCTCAAATATTTTTAGGAGATGTTGGTTCTCTAGCTTTGGGCGGTGCGCTTGCCTCAGTGGCAATATTTACCAGGACAGAATTATTTTTACTGATAATAGCCGGAGTATTTGTGATTGAAACTCTATCAGTGATTTTCCAGGTTATTTCGGTAAAATTAAGAGGAAAAATAATTTTTAAGATGAGTCCCATTCATCATCATTTTGAACTCTGTGGCTGGAAAGAACCTAAAATTATCATTAGATTTTGGATAGCAGGGATAATACTGGCTATTATTGGGATAGCCAGTATTTAGTATCGCTTTTTTAGCGTACAGCATAGAGGAAGATAGCGTGGAGCGTTTAGCGTATAGCGTATAGTGCGGGCTATAAATGAAAGCTAAATACAAAATGTAGAATAGTGTAGAGCGAATTAACGAAAAACGCAAAGCACAAAGCGCAAAACCATAACTTAAGATTCAAAATTAAAGAAAAAAGTTTTAAGTTTTTCTGGTGTAGGGGCTTGATTCATCAAGCCCGCTCTTAAAATTACTATAAAAAAGACGCGGTAGATAAATCCGCCCCCTACAGGAAATAAAAGCCTGCAAATAGGACATTTTCTAACAAATTAGTGGAATTTAATTTTAAACTTATTAACTGGCAAACTGGACAACCGGTTAACTTTAACTCAATATGCGATACGAAATTGCTATACGCTGTACGCCCTACGCTAACTATTACTAACGACTAATTATGAGGTTATATTTAAGATGTTAATAGAAGAAAAAAGATCTCCTGATTTATGGCTTTTTATAGTAGTAATTTTACTTATGGCTGTTGGCGTATGTATGGTTTTTAGTTCCAGTTACATTATGGCTTATAAATGGTATGGGGATAGTTATTATTTTTTAAAAAGACAATTAGTTTATGCTATAATAGCTTTAATAGCATTTTTTTTCGCTATATACACCGATTATCATTATTATAAAAAATTTACTTTGCCTATTTTAATTTTATCCATTACATTGCTATCGATGGTATATATTCCCGGTATCGGGAGATATGCCGGCGGGGCAAGTAGATGGGTTAAGATAGGAATTTTTTCTTTTCAACCTTCCGAAATTGCTAAATTTGCTTTAATTTTATATATGGCAGAGTCTTTAACCAGAAAACAAGCAAAAGATATAAAGACCTTTATTAGAGGGGTATTACCCCCTCTAATTATTATGTTAGTAATGTTTTTATTAATCTTGAATGAGCCAGATTTTAGTACTTCCTTAATTATTTTGGGCATTTCTTTTATTATGTTATTTATTGGGGGAACCAGGGTAATTCAGCTTTATGCTTTAATAGTAGCAGCAATCCCCTTAGGAATTTTAATATTATCAAGAGAAGAATATAGAAGGACGAGATTGCTCTCCTTTTTGAATCCCTGGAAAGACCCGTTAGATAGCGGCTTTCATATAATTCAATCTCTGTTGGCTTTAGGGAGTGGAGGAATTTTTGGGATCGGATTGGCAGAGAGTAAACAAAAATATTTCTATCTTCCCGACCAACATACTGACTTTATCTTCTCAATAATTGGTGAGGAATTAGGGTTTATAGGTACTGTAGTAATAATTATTCTCTTTACAATATTGTTGTGGCGTGGATTCAGGATAGCCTTAGATTCTTCTGACCAATTTGGGACTTTATTGGCTGCGGGTATTACTTCTATGATAGTTTTTCAGAGCATCATTAATATTGGAGTAGTAACTAAAATGATTCCTACTACCGGCATTACATTGCCTTTTATAAGTTTTGGAGGTTCATCTTTGATTGTAAATATGTTTTGCGCGGGAATTTTATTAAATATTTCCCGGTATAAAGCAAAAGAATAGGGAGCGTAATTGATGGTACTAAAGGTAATAATTTCGGGTGGTGGAACAGGGGGACATATATATCCAGGAATTAGCTTAGCTTGCGAGATAAAAGACAGGGACATAAAAAACGATATTTTATTTGTGGGAACCGAAAGGGGACTGGAATCAAAACTTATTCCTCGGGAGGGTTTTAAAATTGTAAAAATTAAAGCTCGGGGTATTAAGCGAAAAATATGTTTTGAAAATTTAACGGCTATTGTCATTTTTTTCATTTCTTTATTTCAATCATATAATATTGTAAAAAAATATAAACCGGATATAGTTATTGGAACGGGCGGCTATGTAAGCGGTTCGGTGGTTTTAATGGCTGCAATATTAGGTATTCCAACTTTTGTTCATGAGCAGAATGTAATACCCGGGATTACCAATAAATTTTTATCTCGTATTACCAGAGCAACATTTTTAAGCTTTAATCAGTCAAAAGAATATTTTAGTAATAAAGCAAAAATGATTTTTACGGGCAATCCCATACGTTTTAAGAATATTAAGCAGAACACAGACAGAGAGTATAAAAAATTTAACCTTGATTCTTTAAAAAAAACCATATTGGTATTAGGTGGCAGCAAAGGAGCAGCTTCAATTAATAGAGCTGTTCTGCAGGGTATTGATTTAACAAAAGATGTTATAAAAAACAACTGGCAAGTTTTATTGATTAGCGGGCAAGATGATTATGATAATATTATGAAAATGGTGGGAGGAGACCATAAAATATTTTCAATAGAACCCTATCTGTATGATATTGAAAAAGCTTATTCTCTGGCTGATTTAGTAATCTGCCGGGCGGGAGCCACAACTTTAGCTGAGATCGGTGCTTATGGTTTACCGACAATTTTAATACCTTACCCCTATGCAACCCAGAATCACCAGGAAGTAAATGCCAAAATTTTTACAAGAGAAGGGGCTGCAATATTAATTTTAGAAAAGGATTTATCCGATAAGAAGTTAGCGCAGGTTTTACTCGATATATTAAAAGATAAAAATCGATTAGAAATGATGGCCAGGAAGAGCAGAGAATTGGGTAATGAAAATTCAGCTAAAAAGATAGTAGACTATATTTCTGATTACATTAAAAAAACTTAAAAAATATAAGAAGTATTTTGCCAATAAAGCAGGAAAACCATAAATTATTATTGAAAATAAATGTAGAGTTTGAGGTTTTCGCGATTCATATTTAGTTAACGGTTAACTAGTTACTTTGACTACTTAGTGATATTGATATATATTTAACTAATTTTGATATTAATTCTTAAACTAGCTAACCAGGTAACTAGCTAACTAACTAACCAAATAGATAAGAAATACGAATAGGAGTAGAATTATAATTAATGAATGAAAAAAAATTACATATACATTTTATTGGCATTGGCGGATCGGGAATGAGTGGCTTAGCCTCAATTCTTCTTGATTTAGGTTATAAAATCAGCGGTTCTGATATTGTAACTTCAAAGATAACTAAAAGATTGGCTAACAAAGGTGCAACTATTTTTAAAGGTCATAATGAAAATAATATAGAAGAGGCAGATTTGGTAGTAATTTCATCCGCAATCCCTGAATCTAATCCAGAAATAAAGGGTGCCAGAGACAGGGAGATTACCATGATCAAGAGGGCTGAAATGCTGGCAAGGCTTATGGATAATAAATATGGAATAGCTGTTGCCGGTACACACGGTAAAAGCACCACTGCTTCTATGATAAGTCTACTATTAGAAAAAAGCGGTTTTGATCCTACTGTAGTGGTGGGAGGAGAGTTAAATAATTTTAAAAATAATGCTAAATTGGGGGAAGGAAATCATATAGTTGTAGAAGCCGATGAAAGTGATGGTTCGTTTTTGGAATTGAATCCACGTATGGCCGTAGTTACCAATATAGAAGATGACCATTTAGATCATTATGGAAATATGGAAAATATTCTAAAAGATTTTAAGAAATTTATTGATAAAGTTCCTGATAATGGACGAGTTATCTTGTGCAAGGATTGCGATAATATAAAGGGATTGGCAAAACAATGTGGGAGAAATTATGTTTCTTATGGAATATTTGCTGAAGCGGATTTAATGGCTAAAGATATAAAATTAGATAAGTTAAATTCTAAATCAAAAATATACTGGCAGGGTAAAAAAATCGGTGAACTTTATTTAAAGGTTGCCGGATATCATAATATCCTAAATGCTTTAGCAGCCATTGCTGTTGCCCGGGAACTGGGAATAAGTTTTATGGAAATTATTAAAATATTGGAAACCTTTCAAGGGGTACATAGAAGAATGGAAATCGTTGCCAATTTGGATGATAAAATATTAATACTTGATGATTATGCTCATCATCCTACCGAGATTAAAGCAACTTTGAGCGCCTTAAGAACCAGCTGGCAAGATAGAAGAATAATTGCCGTATTTCAACCACACCGTTACAGTAGAACTAAACTTTTGGCAGAAAAGTTCGGTAAGGCATTTTTTGACGCCGATTGTGTAATTATCAATGATATTTATTCAGCTAATGAATCACCGATTTCCGGAATTAGCGGAGAAACCATATTTAAGGAAGTTAAAAAATCCAATCATAGACAGATAAAATATTTGCCCTCCAAAGATGATATTTTAAGTTATTTATCTGAAATTGTTCAACCTGGAGATATAATAATAACCATTGGAGCGGGGGATATTTGGAGTGTTGGTCAGGAATTAGCCGAACAATTAAAGTAAACAAAGGTGTTTTAATTTTATTTGAAAATGAATATAGATATTATAAAAAATGAGTGTAAAAAACAAGGAATTAGCAGTATAATTAAATACGATGAGCCATTGAAGAATCATACTTCATTTAGAATTGGCGGGCCTGCTGATGTTTTCTGCAGCCCTAACAATATCGAAGATTTAAAAAAAGTCCTTTCTATTTCTAAAGAATATAATATACCTTTCCGGATTATTGGAAATGGGACAAACTTATTGATTTTGGATAGCGGTATAAGAGGTTTAGTAATTAACCTAAATAAAGGTTTTAAAAAAATAGTATTTTCTGATAAAATTGTAAAAGTAGGTGCAGGAGTTTTATTAGCATATCTGAGCAAAATAGCTTTGAGTAGAGAATTGAGTGGGTTAGAATTTGCCTGTAATGTTCCCGGGACTTTAGGCGGGGCTATAATTAATAATGCCAGTTTTAAAGGAAATTGTATGGCAGATGTAGTACAAAATGTAACTTTTTCAACACGGGAAAATAAGATAGAAAGAACATCCAAACCTAATTTAAATTTTAATTACCGTGAATGTAATTTAAAGGGCAAGTCAGTGATAATTTTAGAAGCAACTCTGCTGTTGAAAAAGGGGAATAAAGAAGAAATTGAATCAAGAATGAGAGAAAATATTGAAATCAGAAAAACCAAGCAGCCTTTGGATAAATTCAATGCGGGTAGCATATTCAAAAATCCACCGGGTTACTATGCCGGAGAATTGGCAGAAAAGGTTGGAGCGAAGGGGTTATCACAGGGCAAAGCCCAGTTTTCCTCCAAGCACGCTAATTTTATAATAAATAATGGCGGAGCTTTAGCCGGGGATATTTTATATTTAATTGAAGAGATAGAAAAAAGAGTAAAGAGAAATTTTGGAATAAAATTAGAACGTGAAATAGAAATTTTGGGAGAACGATAAAGGACAGTATATAGTATTTAGTATTTAGTATGTAGTAGCATCACGGCGTTGCCGTGATGAAGCCAGAAGCCAGAAACCAGAAGAAATTCGTATATCGTATATCGTATAGTGTGAATAAAATAGTATATAGTAGAGAGAAGAGAGAGGAAACAGAGAATAGCATATTTTGTATCTAGAGGTAGGGGTTCGATTCATCGAACCCTTCAGAGAAATTAACAAAACAATGCAGGGCGGATGAATCCGCCCCCTACAGGAAATAAAAAACCTGTCAAAGGACCGTCTCCTAACAGATTCTGTCTTCTTTTTTTACGAAATACGATATACTATATACAATATTTGCGATATGCTATACGCTAATATTAAAGGGGATTTTCAATATAAGTGAATATAAAATTAGATGACGAGGATAAAGAAAGAGACATAGAGGGGGAAGAAGAAAAAAAGGTAGAAGTAGCAGAAGAAGAATTGGAGGAAAAAGGCGAAAAGGATCAGTCTTTAACAGTAAAACTAATCAAAATATTAATTTTTTATTTGGCTATAGGTTTTTTAGGCTGGAATTTTTTTGCTTTTATATTTAGTTCAAACTTTTGCAATATCGAAGATGTCATTATCAAAGGCAATGATTGTCTATGCGAAGATGAGATACTTTCCAGGTCTAAAGTAAAATTAGGTGAAAATATCTTTAAGTTAGATCTAAAAAAATCTAAAAATTCTTTAATGCAGGAACCCTGGATAAAAGAGGTAGAAATAAAACGGGTAATACCTAATAAAATTATTATTTCCATAAAAGAAAGAAAACCAGCAGCGATTGTCCATATCGGAGGAGAATATTTTTCCTCCACTAAAGAGGGAATAGTTTTATCTGAAATTGATAGACCGGAGGAAAAATTTGGCCTGCCTCTAGTATTAGGATTAGAAATTAATGAAATAAAAATAGGAGAAATTATAGATAAACCTGAGTTCAGGACGGCATTAGAGAGTACTAATTCAGTAGAAGTGATATTGCCCAAGAAATTTTTTCGTGTAGAAATATTATCCCCAGATGATTTTATGATTTGTAATAAGGATGATACCTTAAAAGTTAGAGTGAATGGACCAGAAGGGATTATTAATAAGGAAAATTTGTTAAGGGAAGCCCTGGAAAAAATTGAAAAGGAAAAGTTATTAGTAGAATATATTGATATCCGCTTTAAAGACAGTTTAGTAATAAAATTAAAAAAATGATGTTTGTAAAATAAAAGACATTAGTTTATTTACTTTAATTTTTTAATAGTGTATGATATTTTTAAAGCATACGGGAGGTTATAAATATGGGAACAGATGAAATTGTAGTTGGTCTGGATATAGGTTCCGGAAAAGTTTGTACAGTTATAGGTGAATTAGGTGAGGATGACCAGATAGAAATTATTGGTATAGGTACATCCCCCTCCTTGGGAATAAGAAAGGGAATAATTATAGATTTAGATCTAGCTATCCAATCAGTAAAGGAATCTATTGAAAGCGCTGAACGAATGGCAGGAATGCGCATCAATTCTGCTTTTGTTTCTATCGCCGGAAGCCATATATCATCTGTAAATAGCAAAGGGGTTATTGCTATTTCCGGAGAATCCCCAGAAATTACCGAAAACGACATTGAAAAGGTTATAGAAGCTGCTAAAGCGGGAATAGTTTCTTCTGAGAAAGAATTGATTCATACCTTAAGCCGTGAATTTATAGTTGATGGCCAAAGCGGAATATCAGATCCCCTGGGAATGTCGGGAGCAAGATTAGAGTGCAAAGTCCATATTATAACCGGTTCAATTACCGCCGTGCAAAATCTAATTAAATGTGTAGAAGAAGCGGGGTTGGATATTGAGGAAATAATTTTTGGAACCCTGGCTTCCAGTAATGCGATTTTAAGTAATGCTGAGAAAGATTTAGGAGTTTTATTAATTGATATTGGTGCGGGGACTACCGAAATAGCAATTTTTGTTGAAGGTGGATTGGCTTATTCTGCAGTTTTACCGGTTGGAGGTATCCAGATAACTAATGATTTAGCTGTTGGTTTAAGAACTTCTATAGAAGAAGCTGAAAAGATAAAAATTAATTATGGAAACGCAGTTGAAAATAGTGTTTCTCCTGAAAAATTAGTAGAGATTTCCAGTATAAACGGAAAGGATAAGTCCAATGTATCCCAAAAGTACTTGGTAGAAATAATTGAGCCCCGGGTAAGTGAAATCTTTAGCTTAGTAGGGACTGAAGTTAGAAAATCTGGGTGTTATAATATGATTCCCGGAGGAATAGTTATAACCGGAGGAAGTTCTTTGCTGCCCGGTATCTCAGAGGTTGCAGAACAGGTCTTAAATTTACCCTCTCGATTAGGGAGACCCCATTACGAAGGAGAGTTAGCAGATATGATTAATGATCCGTCTTATTCTGAAGCAATTGGATTATTGGGTTTTGCTACCAAAAAATATTCTATCGGAAGCTCATTTCAATCGACCAAAAGAAAAACAAGAGTAACAAATATTTTTACTAAAATAATCAGCTGGCTGAAAGATTTCTTTTAATTTTTTTATTGCCTTTAAATAGGCTAATATTCCATTATTTGTAGGGAGGTTATAAATTGTTTAACCTTAACAATAAAGTAGCAGAGTTTATCGATATAAAAGTAATTGGTATTGGTGGCGGAGGTGGAAATGCTGTTAATCGAATGATTGATGCGAAATTACAAGGGGTTAATTATATTTCCGCTAATACCGATGCTCAAGTGTTAGCCTTTTCTAACGCAGAACAAAAAATACAAATTGGTAGTAGAATAACCAAGGGTTTGGGTAGTGGATCTAACCCTGAAATTGGCCGTAAAGCTGCGGAAGAAGACAAAGATAGGATTACTAAAGCTTTAAAAGGATCAGATATGGTATTCATCACTGCTGGAATGGGAGGCGGAACAGGAACCGGTGGTGCTCCTATTGTTGCTCGGATATCTAGAGACTTAGGTGCCTTAACGGTGGGAGTAGTAACCAAGCCTTTTTCTTTTGAAGGTCATAAAAGGATGGTACAGGCTGAGGAAGGAATAAAATTATTAAAAGAATGTGTAGATACTTTAATTATAATACCTAACGATAGATTGCTTCAGGTTGTTGAGGAAAATACTTCTATATTGGATGCCTTCAAAATTGCTGATGAGATTTTGCTGCACGGTATTCAGGGAATTACCGAAATTGTAGTTGAACCAGGTTTAATAAATGTAGATTTTGCGGATGTAAAAATGATTATAGAAAATGCCGGTACAGCTATAATGGGCCTAGGAAGAGCAAGTGGTGAAAACCGAGCTGTAGAAGCAGCTCAAAGAGCTGTAAACAGTCCAATTTTAGATACAAAAATCGATGGAGCTAAAGGGTTGTTATTTAATATTAGCGGAAGTTCAAGCTTAACTTTGCATGAAGTTAATAAAGCTGCTGAAATAATTTCCAAGGCAGCTAATCCGGAAGCAAATATTATCTTTGGAGCGGTAATTAATAAAGGGTTAAATGATGAAGTAAAGGTAACGGTGATAGCTACCGGATTTGAAACCTTAGAGAAAATAAAAGAAGAACCTAAGCTTGAGGGAATCGATTTCGATAAAGATGAGATAAGTTATAATGATTTAGATATACCTACTTTTCTAAGGGAAAAAAAGTAAAAATAGCATGTAGCGTTTAGTACTTACAGTAATGAGTGATATGTAATAAGTAATAAGCAATAAATAGCGAAAAACGAAAAGCGTAAAACCATAATTCAAAATTCAAAAGTTGCAGAATCTTCCAGTCTACCAGTCTCCCGATCTACCAATCATTTTAGTTATATATGCGATACAATCTCGGTCTGGATTCTGACCTATTCTTCTTCTTTCTTCCTTATCAGCTAAACGCTATCCACTAATAATATTCTAACTCCTGAATCCTGATTTCTTTTTATTCATCCAATACGAAATTCAAAGTTACTCTGGCTTTTGGATTCTTTCTTCTTTTTTTCTCTCTACGCTATACGCTGATTCTCCTAAACAGTTAACTAATTCCATATACTTCTACTTATTTTTTTAAAATTTGTGACCCGTAACTTATTACTCATCACTTATTACTTGTTACTGTATTTTGTACGAGATACGAATTTAACCAACTAACCAACCAACTAATTAGCTAACTAAGCATAATAAATTCTATTTTTTTGGAATTTTTAGCAATTTCACATTGACATTCTCTATATATGGTGTAATACTATAAATATAGTCCTATATTTAGGGGTGCAATATGAAATGCCCTTTTTGCGGTTATTACGATACCGGGGTAATTGAATCCAGGCACATAGAAAATGAATTAGTAGTTAGAAGAAGAAGAATTTGTAAAAAATGTAATAAAAGATTTACTACTTATGAAAGAATAGATTTAATTCCCTTAATGGTAATAAAAAAAGATGGTCGGAGGGAACCTTTTTCTCGGAAAAAGATTACCAACGGCATTATTAAAGCCTGTGAAAAAAGACCAATTAGTATGGAAACTATAAATAATTTAGTAAGCAACGTAGAAGAGACCATAAAAAGTGAAGGAGCAAATGAAGTTAAGAGCACTATAATTGGAGAGTTGGTTATCTCCAGATTACGAGATTTAGATGAGGTAGCTTACGTAAGATTTGCCTCGGTATACAGGCAATTTAAAGATCTAAGCAGCTTCGTAAAAGAGATAAGGAAGATTAGCAAATAGAAAGATTATTTAGTTGTATAGGGATTCCTTTTTATCGTAGGGGCCTGATTCATATCTCGTATAAAATACAGTAATGAGTGATGAGTAATGTGTAATCAGCAATAAGTTTCGAGCTGCAAGTTTCAAGTTTGAAAAAGAGTAGGGGCGTATTGCATACGACCTCAATGATTAATGTAAAACCGTAGGACAGGCGTCCCCCGTTTTCTCGAGGGCAGACCCACCTGTCTGTGAATTACAAAAAAGGGCACAATTCATTGTGCCCCCACACCTGAATCCTAGTTTCTTTAACGCAATACTAAACTACTATACGCTAAACGCTGTACGCTAAATAGGTTTCGAGTTTTGAATTATAGCTTTTCGCTTTCACTTTTTAGTTTTACAAAGACAGGTCAGAATTAATAGACAGGCGAGACGCCTGTCCTACTTTAGGCACGATATATAGCGTTTCCACTCCTGAATTCTGATTTTCTTAAGGCAATACGCGATATGCAATACTCGACATGATAAACTATCGACTAGTTTCACAACTATATTTTATAATGAGGTTTTAAAATGATAAAGACCATTAGAAAGAGAAACGGTCAATTAGCCGAATTTGACAAAAAGAAGATAAGCGAAGCTATTTTTGCTGCTATGCAAGCAGCAGGAGAAAAAAAATAAAACCATACCAGAAAAAGTAACCGATCAAATAATTATAAAATTAGAAAAAAGATTTATAGATAAAATTCCGCAAGTAGAAGAAGTTCAGGATGTAGTAGAAGAGGTCTTAATTAGAGAAGGAATGGTAAAAGTTACTAAGGCCTACATTTTATACCGGGATAAAAGGAGTAGAATTAGAGAGAGTTTAAAAGTTAGAAAAAAGGTAGAGAACCATAAAAGTACAACTGATCTTTCTCTGTTGGTTTCCACTCCAACCTCTGAGAATATTTTCCCCTGGGAACATTAATCTAAATAATTCAATTCAGAGTGATTATTCAGGGAGTCATATATTGAGATAAAAACTGATATTTATGTTTATCTCACTCTGGATACCCTGTTGTGTAAGTGATATAGTATTTCCTCTTTTATTTGCAGGGAAATTCAATAATAAATAAAAACGTGACATAGAAATGTCTTCTGTCACGATAATGGGAGAATTAAAAATGATAGAAGTAATTAAACGTAATAATACAATCCAATATTTTGATCCAAATAAGATAATAAATGCTATTACTCAGGCAATGCGCGAAACCATAAAGGGAGTAGATAAAGAACTATGTGTATCTATTGCTGCAAAAATAAAAAAAGACTTGCAGACTTCCAAAGAAAGTGTAACAGTTAATGATATACAGGAACGGGTAGAAACAGAACTGATGAATAGCGAAAGGAAAGATGTTGCAAAAGTTTATATCTTATATAGAAAACAGCGTGACGAATTAAGAGAAATCCCCAAAAAAAATCACAAATTATTAACGGATGACTTT
>Ga0307428_1000309_pt1 | contig 35544 bp, 36 predicted proteins | sample SalMarWE160240MG_FD_202161 | JGI IMG/M metagenome (GOLD analysis project Ga0307428, IMG submission 202161) | Salt marsh sediment microbial communities from the Plum Island Ecosystem LTER, Massachusetts, United States - WE1603-240 | ecosystem: Environmental > Aquatic > Marine > Intertidal zone >...
ATAATTAGTTAGTTGGTTACCTGGTTAGCTAGTTAAGAAAAAGAAGCCAGAATATGGAATCCGATTCTTTTTATCTCTTTATCTAAAAACTGTAAACCGATAACTAAAAACCGATTTCCTTAACGCAATACGCAATACTACTGACTATACAGGAGAGAAAAATTGTTTGAAATATTAAGACCAAAAGTATATGTAGATTCTATATGTAATATAGATTTAAATAAGTTGATAAAAACTAAAAAGATAAAGGGAATCATTGTAGACCTGGACAACACTTTGATAGCCTGGGGACAGAAAGAAGTTAGTCAAAAAAATATTGATTGGGTTAATGAAGCAAAAAAATTAGGATTAAAAATATGTATAGTTTCCAACACTAATTCTAAAAGAGTTGCAGAATTTGCAAAAATATTTGATGTCCCTTACCACTCAAAATATTTTAAACCTTTTAGTATAGCCTTTAATAATGGCCTTAAAATTTTGGATACAAAAAAATCTGAGACAGTGGTAATAGGAGATCAAATATTTACCGATATATTGGGAGGAAATAGATTAAAGCTCCTAACCATTTTAGTCACCCCAATAGTTAAAAAGGATTCTATAGGAACATTCCTTCATCGTAATTTGGAAAAAATTATTATTTCTTTCTGGCTAAGAAAAGATAAAATAAAAAAAGAAATTGGCAATTGGCCCTAAATAACAGTATCGAGTATATAGTATCGAGTATATAGTAAAGAGAGAAGAGCAAAGAGAAAAAAAACTGAAAAATTAAATATATTTGTCGAATGACAATAAAATTAATAAAGAAATTATAATCCAATTTATATAAAGTATTCTTGGTCTTAATTATTTTTTCGCTACTGATTTTTTCTTGATACTTGTTTTTACTATATACTAAATACTAGATACTATATACTGTCTTAATTGGAGAATTAATATCTATGTTTTTATTTTATAGACTATTGTTGGCTCACATAATCGCGGATTTTCCCATGCAAACCAGCCAAATATTCAAAATAAAAATGAATACCCAGTGGGGAGTGATACTCCATACCCTGATAGTATTGATATTTTCCATCTTCTTTGCCTTCCCCTATTTAGAAGACCCTAAAGTTATAATAGTACTTTTGGTTATCTTTCTGTCTCATACTGTGATTGATAAATTAAAAATGGAATATTCGAAAAAAACAAAAAATCAGAGTATAAAAATACTATTACTTGACCAGTTTTTACACATAGCAATTATTGTTTTATTAACTTTTAATTTTACTGAAAATTATTTATTGAGTTCACCGTTCAATAGTGCTTTTTTAAATTACTTGATAGATATTTATAATAGTGATATATTTATTGTAAGTTTAATAGGATATATCGCTTCTGTATTCTTTATTCCAATTTTACTTATGCACATAAGAGAAGAAGGTATGCCTACTAATCCTAAAAAATTAAAAGAACAAAAAGCACTAAGTATTAAAATATCGGAAAACCAAACATTGGATAAATTTTATCGCTTATTTTTGACTCTCTCAGCGCAGTACTTAGATGATAAATATATCATTGTAATTTTTATATGTTTTGTAATCATAAGCTTTGTTCCCTATCAAAAGAGTGCAGAAAGAATGGAAAAGGTATATAATCTAAAAAGAATTATTAATTCGTCATTGGCAATATTCGTTGGGATAGCATTAAAAGTGATTTAACTTCCAAGCAGTTTAAGTAACGGAGGAAATGAAGGAAAAATGAAAAGGACAACAGATAAGAGTATTACCGGAAAATTCTTATCAGATATATTATATGAAAAGAGGTTAATTACCCAGGAACAGTTAGAGAGAATATTAAAAGCCCAGAAGGATAACAATAAAGAACTGCAAAAGGTAATTATCGACCTTGATATTCTTAAAAAAGACCAGATGATGCTTGCCTTAGCGGATGAAATTGGAGAAGAATACGTAAATTTAAATGATATAAGTATTGACCCCACCATCGTAGTTCTAATTCCGGAAGAGATGGCCAGAAGACATCAGCTTATTGCCATAGACAAAGATGAAAAAAAATTGACCGTAGCAATGGCGAACCCTTTAGATGTTTTTGCTCATGATGAACTAAAAATAAGATTGGGATATGATATCGACTCAGTATTGTCCTACGGTGAGGATATCGACAAAGCCTTAGACGAAGTATTCGGAGTTACCGATGAATGGGATCAGGTAATTGGTAAAATTGAAAATATGCAGGTAATCGTACTGAAAGAAGAAGAAAAAGAGAGAGCTGACATTTCTGCTATAACTGAAAGCGAAGAAGCTCCTATTATTGCTCTGGTTAACCTGGCAATTTTAAGGGCAGTTAAAGAGAAGGCCAGCGATATTCATATAGAACCGTTTGGCGAGGATACACTTAAAGTTCGTTACCGAATAGACGGAATATTACATGATGTGATGTCTCTCCCTCGGAACCTGCAATTGGCGGTTATTTCCCGAATTAAAATAATGTCTGATTTAGATATTGCTGAAAAGAGATTACCTCAAGATGGTAGAATTCAGGTGAATGTTGGGGGAAGAAATATTAATATAAGAGTTTCGATCTTGCCTGCAGTCACTGGAGAGAGTGCAGTTTTAAGAATACTGGATCCCTCGAGCATCTTATTAGAATTAGATTCTTTAGGTTTTTCTCCTGATATTCTTCCTAATTTCTTATCATTAATAAAAAAACCTAATGGCATAATCTTAGTTACCGGCCCAACAGGAAGTGGAAAATCTACCACGCTATACACCACGCTAAATTTGCTAAACTCAAGCGAAAAAAAGATTATGACTATTGAGGACCCGGTAGAATATAGGTTAAAAGGAATCAGCCAAGTGCAGGCTAAACCCAAAATCGGACTTACTTTTGCGGCTGGATTAAGAAGTTTTTTACGGCAAGACCCTGATATTATGCTGGTAGGAGAGATTAGAGATAAAGAGACCGCGGAAATTGCTGTTCAGGCAGCTCTTACCGGACATATTGTCCTGAGTACCCTTCATACCAATGATGCTCCCAGTTCGGTGATAAGATTAATTGATATGGGAATAGAGCCCTTTTTAATTTCTTCTTCGGTGGTTGGAATTATAGCTCAAAGATTAGTCAGAAGGATATGTCCTAAATGTAAGAAAGAGATTAAAATGACTTCTGATATAAAAAAAATTCTGGATGAATTTGAAATAAACAGCAATGAGATAACCTTATATAAAGGTGAGGGCTGTCCTTATTGTAAAGATACCGGATATAAAGGAAGAATCGCTATCTTTGAGTTGATGGTAATAACTGAAAATATCAGAGATTTGATTAGCAAAAATGTTACTACCGGAAAACTAAGGGAAGCTGCTATAAGTGAAGGAATGTGTCAATTAAGGGAAGATGGTATAAAGAAAGTTTGCGAAGGTCTAACTACTATTGATGAAGTTTTACGAGTCGCTTCAGCTTAATATAATCTCTGTCATTCCCACGAAAGTGGGAATCCAGGAGCGAAAGAAATAAAGATAAAAAATACAATATGTATAGAGGTAAATAAATTGCTTAGTCTTAATAACAAAGGAAATAATTTAGAAAAACTAAAGATACAAATATTGCAATTAAATGCCTTAAATAATATTTCTTTGGAGTTAACCCGAACTACAGATTTAGATGTTCTCTTAAATAAAATAATAAAATATGCGGCCATAATTGTAAAAGCTGAAGCCGCTTCCATATTACTTTTAGATAAAGAAAAGAATGAATTGTATTTTAAAGCAAGTCTGGGCAAAAAAAGCAAAGAAATAAAAAAATATAAAGTAAAAGTTGGTGAAGGAATAGCCGGCTGGGTAGCGGAAAAAGGAAAGTCTCTGATAGTCGAAAATGTTGCTAAAGATATGAGATGGAATAAAAGCATTGATAGTTCAACAAAATTTACTACTAAATCAATTATTTGTGTTCCTTTAATTTTAGAAAAAGAAATTATGGGAGTAATGGAAGTAATTAATAAAAAAGATAAAGAATTTTTCGATAAGAATGACGAAGAAATATTAAATTCTTTTGCTAATCAAGTAGTGATTGCCTTATGGAATGCAAATATTATAGAGGATTTGAATAATTATTTTATAAATATTATCGAGATATTAATCCAGGCATTGGAAAATGAATCACTTGGTCCCAAAGGATATTTTATGAGACTGGCTCGACTGGCCACACAAATTGGCAGTAAGCTGGGAATAACCGGAAAAGATTATAATAATTTATATTATGCTTCTCTACTGCATGACATAGGTAAAATTAAAGTAAGTAGAAATATTGATATTAGCTTTAATGTAAAAGATGATCTTCGTTTGGTTCAAAATAAAAATAATTTACATTCTATAGTAGGCGCAAAAATGCTTAAACAGATTAATTTATTTAAAGATATAATTCCTATCGTAAAACATCATCATGAAAACTATGATGGAACAGGTTATCCAGATGGGTTAGGCGGTGAAGAAATTCCTCTTGCCTCACGAATAATAGCATTAGTTGAAGATTATAACAAAATAATTTATAATACACCTATAGAGAGTCATTCTGAAAACGAAAAAGCCTTAAATAACTTATTTTCTCTCGCTGGAACAAAGTACGACCCGAAAGTTATCATCGCCCTAAAAGAGATTATTAAAACATAAATACAGTATCGAGTATCCAGTATCGAGTATATAGTAAGGAAAAAAAGCAGAGAGAAGAATGACTGAAAAAATAAAAAACTTTCAAGATTTGAGAATATGGCAAATAGGAATAGAAGTTGTTAAAGATATCTATATATTGACTAAAAAATTCCCTAAGGAAGAGTTATATGGGTTAACTTCTCAAATGAGACGTTCAGCAGTTTCGATACCATCAAATATTGCAGAAGGGTTTAGAAGATATCATAATAAAGAATATAAACAGTTTTTACATATAGCATTAGGAAGTTGTGCTGAATTAGAAACACAAATAATAATTGCAAATGAATTAGATTATATTAATGAAATAAATAAAACAGAACTTATTGAAAAAATAAAATATATTTGTCGAATGACAGTTAAATTAATAAATAAATTACAATCCAAATTTATGTAAAGTATTCTTGGTCTTAATTATTTTCTCGATACTATTCTTTCTTTATTCTTGTTTTTTCTCGATACTGTTTTTTCTTGATTCTTGTTTTTACTATATACTCGATACTCGATACTTTCTTTTACTATCTTGAATATTTCTTTTCTTTTTCTTTCTTGACTCGATACTGTTTTTTCTTGATTCTTGTTTTTACTATATACTCGATACTCGATACTTTCTTTTAAAAAGGGGTGATTATTAACCAATGGCTACCTTTGCATACAAAGTCCGTGACCGCTCCGGTAAAATCTTTACCGGAAACATGGAAGGAGAAAATCGAAACTCAGTTGTTTCTCGCCTCAGAGAAATGGATTACTTTATTACTTCGGTCAACGAAAAAAGAGGGAATATCCTACTTTCCAATCAAATAAATCTTTTCAAAAGTATAAAATTAAGAGACCTAACCATATTTTATCGGCAATTTGCTACTATGGTTAATGCCGGCTTAACCTTGGTAAACTCATTGGATATTTTGACTAAACAAGTTGAAAATAAAGCATTAGCGAATAATATAAAGGCAGTTAAATCTGATGTTGAAGCAGGCTCTACTTTAGCTGATGCCATGGTAAAATTTCCTCAAGTATTTACTGAATTATATATTAGTATGGTTAGAGCGGGAGAGATCGGAGGAGTATTAGATGATATTTTACTTAAAATTGCAGATTTAATGGAAAAAGATTATGCACTCAGGCAGAAAATAAAATCTGCCCTGAGTTATCCCGGTTTTGTAGCTGGTGCTGCAATACTAATGTCTATCTTTATGTTAACCTTCATTTTACCTCAGTTTGTAGGAGTATTTGCTGAATATGGTGGAGAGCTTCCGGGTCTTACCCAATTTTTTGTAACCTTAACCGTATTATTTCAAAAGTATTGGTATCTATTTTTTATAGTTTTTGCGGCCTTGATTGCTGCTTTTTTGGCTTATATAAAGACACCGAATGGTAAATTAAATTTTGATAAATTTAAATTAAATGCACCTATATTTGGTGAGATCAGTAGAAAAGGTGCTATTGCCAGATTTACCAGAATTCTCGGAACCTTGATTAAAAGCGGAGTCCCCATTTTAGAAGCATTACAAGTATCCTCTAATGCCATAGGAAACTTAGTAATATCTTCGGCTGTCCTTGGCGCTAAAACAAAGATAAAAGAAGGCCAGAGCATCTCAAGCCCCCTGGCGGCAAGTGGCGTATTTCCACCTATGGTTACTCAGATGATTATGGTTGGGGAAGAGAGTGGTGAATTAGAAGAGATGTTAACTAATGTAGCAAAATTTTATGATGAAGAAGTAGATAGGGCTGTAGAAAAATTAACCGCTATCATTGAACCACTGATGATGGCATTTATCGGCTTAACCGTCGGGACCATGATTATAGCTATGTACCTGCCTATATTTAATATGATAAACCTAATCCAATAAAAAAATAATATTAAATGTCATTGCGAGCAGCGCTTACGGTGCGCGGCAATCTCTATTTAAACCGTCTTTTCCTACTTTCCTCCCCCTTGAGGGGGGGGAGGATTAAGGTGGAGGTGAATCCTTAATATCCCTCTCCCCCTTGAGGGAGAGGGTTAGGGTGAGGGGGATTAATTTGTAGGGGTTCGAGTCATCGAACCCGCATATTCCTTATGTCATTCCCGCGAAAGCGGGAATCCAGTTATATATTAAACTGTTAAAAGGATTAGATCTATGATAGTAGATGACAAATCACAAAAAATAACCGATGCTCAAATTATCGAATACCAACCCTTGGTAAAGAATATTTCTTATAAATTTAAAAATTCCGGTGAGCCATTAGAAGACTTAGAACAAGTGGGTTATATAGGATTAATAAATGCCTTTAATCTTTATAATCGAGAGAAGGGAGTAAAATTCGAAACCTATGCTACCTGGCTTATCTCCGGTGAAATCCGTCACTATATCAGAGACAAGCACCAGATAATAAAAATTCCCAGCTGGATTTTAAAATTAAATAAAAAAATAGATGGATTTATAATTTACTTTAATAAGGAAAATAATAGATTTCCTTCCCTTTCTGAAATAGCCGAAAAGTTTAACCTAACCGAAGAGGGGCTAAAAGAAATTCTAAAAGCTCGTGATGCCGTTCAAATAGTTTCCCTTGACCAGGAACAAAGAAAATATAGTTCTGACAGCTATCCTAAAATAGAAAAAATAAAGAGTAAAAATTACGAAACATTTAAACTACCAATGGAAGATATTATTGCTTTAAAAACTGCTATTAGCAGATTAAAAAAATTACAGAGGAAAGTAATCTATTATATTTTCGAAAAAGATTTAACGCAAACAAAAATAGCTCATAAATTGGGCATTTCTCAAAGGCAGGTTTCACGAATAAAAGAGTCTGCCCTTAAAGGATTAAAAGAAAGTATCGAAAAAAATTAATTAAAAAAATAAAGAGGATTATGATTATGGAATTAAATCCCAATAAAGAAATCACCGATAATGAAATTTTAAAATATCAGCCTTTAGTAAAGGCTATTGCTAATAAATTTAGAAATTCTGGTGAACCATTAGAAGATTTAGAACAACTGGGATATATCGGCTTAATCAATGCTATAAATCTTTACAATCAACAAAGAGAAGTGAAATTTGAAACTTATGCCTCCTGGTTTATCTCCGGAGAAATCAGGCATTACATTAGAGATAAACACCAGGTAATTAGAATTCCTCACTGGATAACTGAACTGAATCGAAAAATAGATGAATTTATAGTAAAATATAAAGAAGAAACCAAACAGACACCTTCCCTTAAAAAAATAGCAGAAGAATTTAACCTTACCGAAGAAGGCGTTAAAGAAGTATTAAAGGCAAGGAAAGTAGTTCATGTTGTTTCTATCGACCAGGGAAATCGTAATTTTGATTGCAATGAATATCCCGTACTAGAAAAAATAAAGAATGACCACTATAAAAGCTTTCAGCTACCTATAGAAGATTTAATTGCCTTAGAGCTTGCCTTAAACAAACTACAAAATTTACAGCATAAAGTAGTTAATTACATTTTCCTAAAAGATTTAACCCAAACAAAAACAGCCAAAAAACTGGCGATTTCTCAAAGACAGGTTTCTCGAATAAAAAACGAAGCTTTAAAAATATTAAAAGAAGAATTAGAGAATTCTGGTTCGTAGGACAGGCGTCTCGCCTGTCTATTAACTCCTAATTTTCCTCCCCCTTGAGGTGAGAGGATTATCTTATATTTTCCTCCCCCTTGAGGGGGGAGGATTAAGGTGGGGGTGAAAAATACTCTGTCATTCCCGCGGACTTTTTCTGTCATTCCCGCATATTTCTTCTGTCATTCCCGCGAAAGCGGGAATCCAGAAAAAATAATGCCAAAGGAGCTTAATAAAATGCACAAAAAAAAAGCTGTAGTAAAATATAAAAACGGTGAAATTATTAAAGGTTGGGTTGAAGATTTTCGACTCGACCAAGAATCATTTATATTTTTCCCTTTTATTGAATATAGCGAAGAAGATAGAATGGAAATTAATTTTAATTCTTTAAAAGCGGTATTTTTTGTAAAGGATTTTACCGGAGATAAAGATTACAAAAAAGTCAGAACTTTTAACGTTGACCTTAAAATAACTCCCAGCCAGCGTAAGCTGATTGTAAATTTTTTAGATGGTGAACATTTATATGGAACGAGTCATAGTTATGGCAGATACAAAATAGGATTTTTTGTGTACCCTATCGACCCAAAAGATAATAGTGAAAGAATCTTTGTGATTCATTCAGCAATAGAGAGCGTCCGCCTGATGAAAATCGAGATCTAAGATTCAAAACTGCCATTCCCGCTCTTCTATATGTCATTCCCGCGAAATCGGGAATCTATTCCTATGTCGTTGCGAGTAGCGAAGCGACGCGGCAATCTCATATTACATTATAAAAACTTTAAAAAAGGAGCATACAAACAATGTCAAACAAGATTGTTGTAAAATTTAAAGATGGAAAAATCGTAAAAGGTTGGTCTACTGACTTTGGACCCAACAAAGAAATATTTCATCTGCATCCTATCGAAGAATACGGTAAAGATGTATTAGAAATAGAAGTAATCTCCCTCAAAGCTGTATTTTTTGTAAAAGATTATAAAGGAGATAAAAATTACAAAAAAGTAAGAACCTTTGACGGCGCGTCCAAAGGAATCCCCAGCCAGCGAAAAATAGTAATTATTTTTAGAGATGGCGAAAATTTCTATGGCACCACACATAGCTATGACCCGGAAAGAAAAGGATTCTTTGTCTACCCCATTGACCCCAAGGACAACAATGATAGAGTTTTTATAGTTAGTCCATCAGTAAATAGCATTAAATTGCAAAAATTTAACAGCGAAGACTTCCAAATATACGTATACGAAAACGCATAACTTTTGAAATTAACATAGAAAGTTGTGAAAAATGCATAAATACGAAGTGATTGTATGGTGGAGCGAAAAAGATCAAGCTTATATAGCCGAAGTTCCTGAGCTACCAGGATGTATGAGTGATGGTGGAACTTATGAAGAGGCTTTTAAAAGTATACAAATAATTATTTCTGAATGGGTAGAGACCGCCAAAAAATTAGGAAGAGAATTCCTGAACCAAAAGGAAAGCTTATGTATGCATAATTTTTTTAACTGTTATCATTCCCAATCTTTCTTCTGTCATTCCCCCTTCTCTTTCTGTCATTCCTGCGGAAGCAGGAATCTATCCTTTCCTTCTGTAAAGTTTCAAGTTACCGGTTGAAACTTGAAACCTGTATTTCAATTGGCTAATTAATTTTTTTTCTCTTTCTTAACTCGATACGCGATACTATATACTCGATACTTTCTTTAATGTCTTTGACAACTGTGTATCATATGTGATACCATATACACAAACACGATATCATTCCTACCGTAAATAGGGTAGAAATCTAACGAACAAATAGGTGATAAATATGAACAATCAAAGAACACTTGTAACTTTAGAACCCCCAGTTAGAGACTTAATAAAACAAATGGCAAAAGAAAAAGGAATTTCAATTTCCAGTCTATGTAGAGATTTAATCTGTGAAGGATTAGAAATTTTTGAGGATAGATACTTCAATAGAATTGTATCTGAAAGGGAAGATAAATTTAATTGGGAAAATGGCTTAACCCATGAAGAAGTTTGGGATAAAAAACAAAAGTGAAAATTAAATATCATCCAAAAGTAAAGAATGAGGACATTCCAAGATTGACTTCTAATATTGCTGCAAGAACAGAAAATGCCATTAGAAATCGTTTAATGGTTAATCCGGTAAAGTATGGATTTTATCTTCGCGGTAGCTTAAAGGGCTATAGAAAACTACGAGTAGGGGATTGGCGAATTATTTGTAGAATTGTTGATAAAGAAATAAGAATAATTGCTATTGGCAATCGAAAAGATGTCTATAAATTTACCAACCTTAGAAAATAAAATGTTATTCCAACTTTGATTCCTCTTTCCTTTCTCTCCCTCTAATCGGCCAATTGGTTAGTATATACTTTTTCTTTCTTAACTCGATACTCGATACTTGATACTATATACTGTTTTAATCGGTCAATTGGCGAATTAAAAAATTTGTAAAATTATTTACTCCTGTCTAAAACCCCTAACATTTGGGAATAATATAAGTATAAGATTTTATCTTTATTAAAAAATTTCTAAAGGAAAATAAATGAAAAATAAAAAAGGTTTTGCCCTAATCGGATTATTGTTAGCACTATCCATTGTCGGATTATTGACCTTAATTGGATTAAGAACTTATAATGGTAGCCAACAAGAAAAAACAAAAAGTACCATAATTCAAGAAAAGGCAAAAAATATCCTGGTTCAAGCTAATGCTGAAAACATCCAAAGTATAATACAGGCAGAACTTGCTGTTAGAGACATTAATTGTGATGATGCTGTAAATATAGCTCAAAGTGCAGGTTTATATAACCCCTTTAATGATATTACTATGAACACAGCAGAATGGTTTCCGGAAAATGCTAATAACCCTGGTGAAATTCAAATCACCTTATCAGATGGAGTTTTTTCCATCCAAGGGTATGGAGCCGATGGCCTACTTCCTGATATACTCACCGCCAGAAAATAAAATGTCATTACTAATTTCTCCTTCTGTCATTGCGAGGAATGTAATGACGAAGCAATCTCAAAAGAACAATTACAACTTGTGATTATTTAAACCATATGATCGGTAATTTTTCTGTAACCCCTACTTTCTTCCCCCTAATTGAGGGGGGAGGATTAAGGTGGGGGTGAAATATTTTCTTTTTTTCTGTGTTTTCCTTACTAAATACTAAATACCAACTACTAACGACTAACTTGACTGGCCGACCGGTCAACTTCTTATCTTTGCTAATTGGTTAATTAGAGCATTGGCAAATTGGAGAATTATTTAATTGGCCAATTGGTAAATTGGTGAATAGGTGAATTGCTCTTTGTCTTAATCTTTTCCTTAATCGTTTAATTAATATTTTTTTTGGTTTTACTCGATACTCGATACTATATACTATATACTGTTTTAATTGGTAAATTGGCTAATTGGTAAATTGGTCAATTAAAAAAAATAACATTTTTTTTACAATCTTGTCTAAAACCTCCCAAATTTGGGAATAACATAAATAGAAGAGAATAAAAAACTTTTAAAAGTTGAAAAAGGCAAACTATCCAAAAGGATAGGACGCAAAGTTATGGGTCTAAGGCATTACCATTGCGAGCCTCTTCCTCTGTCATTGCGAGGAGCGAAGCGACAAAGCAATCCCGTATTACCTTACACAATGCTATGACCGCCAAACTACCGGCTTTTATTTTATCTAAATTCTCTAAGGAAAAAATAACCTCCCGATGGGAGAGTAATAAAAGGAAGTGATTAATTTCGGAATAATAAAAAAAGTTGAAAAAGGTAAACTATCCGAAAGGGTAGGGCGCAAAGTTTAGGTCTAAGGCACTCGTGGCTATGATTGTTAAACTACCGATTTTTTGAATGTATTTTTAAAAAGCGTAAATTTCTTAAAAAATAAAAAGGAGGAATTTAAAATGTATAGTTTTAGAAAAAGTAAAAAAGGTTTTACCCTGATTGAATTGATGGTCGTAGTAGCTATCATCGGCGTATTAGTCTTACTTGGTCTGAGAGCTTATTCTTCTCAAAAAGAAAGAGCAATGAATTCTATCGTAAAAGCAAATGCTGGTACTATTCAGACTATGTTGGTAGGGTATATGGGAGACCATGATATTGCCTCAGATGACGATATAATTGCAGCCCTTGTGGGAGATGGTGCAGGAGTGCCATTAGAAAGGATGTTAAATCCTTATAATAATGCCGCGTCTGTATTTGACGTTGAAGCTGCTACTGGCGATCCTTCTGATTTTGCTCAAGGCGATGATTCGGATTATGAAGGTATGGTTGTTTGCATGTTATACGAAACTAATAATGTACAGGTCAACGCTCGAGGCAAAGATGGAGAATTATTAATGTTACCGTCTGATACACATTCATTGCCGGCTAATAAATATTAATCAATAGATTATCAGGTTTATTTAAAAAAAGCCCTCTTAAAAAATTATTTAGAGGGCTTTTTTAATATTTACTTAAATTAATTACATCTAATATTAGTATTAGGTTATTTTATAGAAAATTAAAATTAATTTTTTTTCGTAATCAAGATAAAATAAATATTTTTCGGTAAATTTTGTGGAGAGTTAATGTTATCCGTTAAACTACTGATTTTTTAAATCTATTTTTAGAAATAGTAAATTTCTTAAAAAATAAAAAAAAGGAAGAAAAAATGTTATGCTTAAGTAAAAATAAGAAAGGTTTTACCTTGATCGAATTGATGGTGGTAGTAGCTATTTTAGGAGTCTTAGTCTTGCTTAGTCTGAGAACCTATGCTCCTCAAAAAGAAAGATCGGCTAATGCTATAGTAAAAGCAAATGCTGGTACTGTTCAGACCATGTTAGTGGGGTATATGAGCGGTCATGATATTTTAGTGGCTAGTGCGGCAGCTGATATAACAGCAGCACTTAATGGTGTTGTAGCTGAAACAGGTACGCCATTAGAAAGCATGGTAAATCCTTATAGTAATACGGCTGGTGTATATCATATTGATACTGCAGGTGCTTCTGATTTTGATGCTGCAGCAGTTGGCCATCAAGGTAAGGTTTCTATCTTATGCAAAGCGGATAATGATTTATTAGTCAATGCTAGAGGAAAAGACGGAGCTGTATTATTAACTTTACCTCAGGCATTGCCAGCAAATAAGTATTAATAAATAGATTAAATTATTTACAGGTGATATTAGATTAATTTATAGGCAATTAAAATTAATTTATTTTTTTCAGTCATCGAGATAAAATAAATGGATAAAAAATTAAGTATAATTAATCTGATTAAAGTAGTTAAAATGGATAAATATAAAATAGAAAATATTAATTTTTATCAAAGAACAACATTAAATATGGTAAAATTATCGATTTTATTCATTCCCCTGGTTGCGAACAAATATGTAGATCGATATTTAGCTAATCAAGAAGCTTGGCTGAAGTTATTGATAATTTTTAGTGGCGGAGTATATCTCATCGGTTTTTTAAGAGAAGGAAATAAAACCTATCAAAAAAATAAAATAGACTTACCTCTGGTGTTATTAATTTTAATAGTTATATTTTCTTTCCTTAAAAATGGATTTTTTATGGGTAGTCTTCAAGATTGTATTATATTTTTAGCTTATTTCATTTTATATTTTTTAATAATAAAAAATTTACAAGACAAATATCAATTTAAAACATTTATCCAGATATTTTTTCTCACTTCTTTTTTTATTGCCCTTTATACTATTTTACATTATTATCATTTTATTTCTTATTTACAGGAATATGGTAGTGTTGCCTCACTCATTGGTCAAAAGAATTGGATTTCTAACTATTTAGCCTTGATTTTTCCTTTAATGTTCTGCTTTTATTTAGTAGAACAAATTAAAAGGAAAAAAATGATATACTTCATAGCATTATCTTTTCTTTATGCTGCTTTAATGATCTGCCAGAGCAGAGGTATATGGATTAGCCTAAGTCTTAGCTTATTGTTGGGAATTTTTCTTATTTTTAAATTTAATTTTTTCAATTTATTTAAAGAAAATAAAAAATGGCTTATTTTATTATTGATTATCTTGATGGTTATTACACTTATTTATTCTACCGATAATCCTTTAAACATAAGTCCTCTCACTGTGACCCAAAGAGCTATGTCCACTTTTCACGAGAAAGACCCTTCCATAAATACTCGTATTTTAATGTGGAAAGTTACCGGGCTAATGATAAAAAATAAGCCTTTCCTGGGGGGAGGGGTTGGAAGTTTCAAAATAAATTATTCAGATTATCAAGCAGGATTTTTAAAAGAGCATCCGGAATATAATATATATTGGTCCAATGCTAAAGAAGCCCATAATGAATATTTACAAATAGGAGCAGAGATAGGATTGTTTGCCTTGGGCATCATTTTAATAATCATATTAAAATTGTATAATTTATTCATAAATATTCTGAAAAAAGAAACAGATAATGAAAGAAAATTAATTTGCTGGGGTTTATTATTAGGTATTACTTCTTTTTTAATTCATTGCCTCTTTGCTTTCCCTTTACACGTTCCCGCCCTGGGTTCTGCCTTTTTTATATACGTAGGTCTTAGTGTAGCATATATTAAAAATTTTGACTTAACATTAGAGAGAGGTAAAGAAAAAAATAAAAATTATTTGATTAATGAAGAAAGGGGGAAGTCAAATAGTTTTCGCTTGCGTCTTCTTTATACCATTTTGATTTTACTTGTTATGTTATTGTTGATAGATACCATAGTTGTAAGACCTTATTTGGCAGAAGTATATGCTTATCAGGGGGAAAAATATTTGAAAAATGGAGATTATAAGGAATCATTATTAAAATATAAATATGCCAATACACTAAATCCCTTTAATGGAAAAGTATTGTTTAATTTAGGGGTTAATTATTATTTTTTAAATATCTATGAAGAGGCAGAAAAGATATTTAAAGAATCAAAAAAGTATTATAATGATAAAAATGTTTATGGGAATTTAGCATTATGCTATATGAAAATGGGTGATTATCAGCAAGCAGAAGAAGAATTTAAATACGCTATTTATCTTAATCCTCAATCTAGCAAAGCTTATTCTGATTTGGGTCTTTTATATTTTGAAGAAGGAAATTATAATGGGGCAATTGAACAATGGGGAAAGATATTAGAAATAGATCCGGATTTTTCGGAAAATTATATTATTTTAACAAATTTAGGGGTAGTTTACGAGAAGAAGGAAATGCTTGATGAAGCCCTGGAATATTTTGTGCAAGCTTTGCAATTAGTACCGGAAGGCAGCCCTATTGAGGAAGAGATAGAAGAAGAAATCAATAAGATTTATAAAAGTAAATTAGAAAAATAGTCGTTAGTCGTTAGTTTTTAGTCATTAGTTTGTGAGTATAAACTGTGAGCTTAATCTTTGGTGAATTAATCTCTATCTTAATCGGTGAATTGGTCAATCGGCAAATTGGTGAATTATTTAACTTTTTTTTGACAAAAAAGATAACTTATGTTATCATTAGTTAACTGAGGTTAACATTATGAGTACAAAAAAGAAATTGATAGGTGCAAGAATTCCTGAATCAGTTATTATAGAATTAAGGTCATATTGTAAATCTCATGGAATTTTAATGAATCACTTTGTTTCCGAAGCGATTAAAGCAAAATTAAAAAAAGTAGAAAGAAACGAAGAGAAAACAAAAGCAGAAAAATTACCAATGATTAAAAGGATGTGAGTAAAAATGTTATCTAACAAACGTGGCGTAGTTTTAATAACAGTAGTAATTTGGATTATTATTATCGGAGCAGCAGTTATTTATGCTCCCCGCCTTTATCATTGGTATGTTGAACAAGAGAAAATAAAAATTATAAAATCTAATGTTGAATCTGTAGAAAATGAAATAAAATCAGAACTATTAGAGAAACATCCTGTATTTATTTGGCATGATACAGATAATATTATTAAATCCTTAAAAATCCAAAATCCTATTACCAAAGAACCTCAAATCAGAAATGGCTGGAGTAGCCCTGGTGATGTAGTAGTTTACTTTGATGGTGAAAATATTTTTACTCTCGATGGTATAGGTCCTGATGGTAATATGCTTCATTTAAATATTGTAATTAAAAAATAGAATACGAGAGATTAAATGTACTATGGTATAAATGTTGTTCTAATATTCATATTGGGTCTGATAGTAGGAAGTTTTAGTAATGTTTGTATTTATAGAATTCCCAGAAATGAATCAATAATATATCCAGCATCTCATTGTCCCAAGTGTGGCAGTCATATCAAACCAGTAGACAACATACCACTATTAAGTTTTATCCTACTTAAAGGCAGATGCCGTCATTGTAAAAGTAAGATATCTATCCAATATCCTATAGTTGAACTTTTAACCGGATTAATATATTTAACAATCTATCTGATATACGGTTTAAGCATTCAATCTTTAATTTATATCATTTTATCATCAGCTCTTATCATTATTGCTTTTATCGATTTCAACGAACAGATTGTACCTGATGTCATTTCCTTACCGGGAATAGTAATAGGATTTATTTTAAGTTTTTTTGTTCCTTATATATCATTTATAAATTCAGCCTTAGGAGTAGTTGTTGGCGGAGGAATAATATTAATTATCGGTTTAGCGGGCTCGGTAATTTTTAAGAAAGAGGCAATGGGGGGAGGAGATGTAAAACTCGCTGCCATGATTGGTGCTTTCCTGGGCTGGAGATATATCATAATTTCACTTTTTTTTGGATTTTTTTTGGGAGCATTAGCTGGAATTTTCTTAATTATGGCTAAGATTAAAAGCAGAGAAGATATGGTGCCTTTTGGACCATTCATTGTTTTAGGTTCCTTTATCACCCTTTTATGGGGCGAGCAAATTATTTCGTGGTACTTAGGATTTTAAAATTTGCAAAATACAAAACAAACCGTAGGACAGGCGTCCCGCCTGTCTACTAAATGTAGGGGCTTGATTTATCAAGCCCGCCAACAATCTAAAGGAGATTGCAAGCAATCATAATTCCAAAATGGGAATCCAGAATTAAATAAATCTGATTAGAAATAGGAGAAATTTATAATGAAATATAGAATTTTAATTGAACAGGATGAAGATGGAATATTTGTTGCCGAATGCCCTGCTTTGCCTGGATGTATTTCTCAAGGCAAGGGCCGAAAAGAAGTTTTAGAAAATATTCAAGATGCTATTAAAGGATACTTGGAGAGCTTAAGGAAGCATGATGAACCCGTTCCTCCATCTATTGAAGAAGAGATTGTTGAGATAGCAAGTTGAGTGGTTCAACAATAATATCAGGGAAAGATCTCTGTAAAATATTAGAGAAAATTGGTTATATTAAAGATCACCAAACAGGTAGTCATATTATTTTACGTAATAAAAAATACCCGTTTCGTAGATTAACAATTCCAAATCATAAAGAAATTGCAAAAGGTACATTACGGGCTATTATACGTCAAGTTGGACTATCACTAAATGAATTTAAAAAATTGTTAGAAAATAAAAATTGAAAAAGCAATGTCATTCCCACGAAAGTGGGAATCTAGAATTAAATAATAAAATTAAAAGATAGATTCCCGTTCCCCGATCAGGTCGAGGACAAGCTTCACGGGAATGACAATAAAAGGAAATATTATTAAACGCTGTATGAAACGTAGCACAAATCATAGTAAAGGTTACACTCTTATCGAATTAATGGTCGTAGTAGGCATAGTTTCCTTACTGCTTGGTCTTGGCATAAACGGATTGGATTATCTGATACAATTGAATAAATTAAGTACAGCAGCAGCACTTTTAGGTTCAGGACTAAAAAATATTCAATCCAGAGCATTTTATGAAGGGGTTTATTATAAATTACAATTTTGGCCAACTTTAGATAGATATAGGGTTTATAGGCAAACAGAACTAATTAATGATATAATATTAAAAGATATTGATTTATTTAATACTAATTTTACGGATAACAATTTATATTTCTATCCCAACGGAGTTCCCAGTATGGGAGGAACAATAACTTTGAAAAATAAAAGAGGGATGATTCTTTATGTGATTATAACTCCGGTAACTGCCCGGGTAAGAGTCAGCCCGAACCCTCCGGAGAATTGGTGAAAAACGGTATATAGTATCGAGTATATAGTATATAGTAAGGAAATAATAAAAGAAAAATTGGAGAATTAGCTAATCGGTGAATTAATTTATTGGCAAATTGGTCAATTGATATATTGGTCAATTGATTCATTGGCTAAAAAGCTCATAAATAGGGAATATAAACAATAAGAGAAGTTACACGGATTAATATTTTAAAGAAAAGATTCAGCAGTTTCAATATAATATTTTTTTAATTGGTAAATTGGTGAACTAAATTATCTTTCATTTTATATCTTGCAATTTGTATTTTTAATGGGTCAATTGGAAAATTGGTGAATCGGTAAATTGATTTATTGGTGGTGATTGTTTATGTTAATAATAAATAAAAAATTATCAAAAAAAGGCTTTTCCTTAATTGAACTAATGGTAGCAGTAGTCATTTTAGCCATAGCTGTATTAGGAATATTTCTTGCTTTTAGTAGCGGATGGATGGGAATGGCTAATGCCCGAGACAGAACAGTAGCTACAAACTATGCCCGCGAAGCAATGGAAAATGTTAAAAATATGGATTTCGAAAAAATCATAACAACAACCAAGAGTGTTACAAATGCAAGTAAAAAATACAGAATTGATGTAAATGTTTTATTAGAAGCTCCTAATTTAAAAAAGGTGTTAACTGTGGTTAGCTGGGAAGATAGAAAGGGAATTAGCAAAACAGTAGATACCACAATGTTAGTACAATATTTAGAGGTTTTTGCATCGGATCCGGCTAAAATTGTGCTTTTTGCTGAATCTTACAATATTCTAAATACTCCTACAGATTCAGTCTATGCAACCACAGGACTTACTGCTGTAATAAAGGATATAAACGGAAACACCATTATTGACTGGGGAGAAGGCCCTGGAGAAGGGAAAATCACCTTTTTAATAACTTCTACAGATAATTTTGGAACCTTTTCCAATGATTCGATCTCTATCGAAGTAGAACCTATTAATGGCAGGGCTAACACTACTTTTACCTCTGATGGAACAATGTCCGGAATTTTTGGCCTTAATGTAATAGAAGCTTCGGTTGATCTGCCTCCTCCTGCTGCGAAGACAGTAACCGATACAACTACTATTAAAATTACTAACGGCCCGGTAAAAATAAAACTTGAAGCTGATCCATTGGCTATTAAAGCAAGTACAACTAATTCCTCTAGCATTACTGCTTCTTTGATAGACGCAACAGGCCAAACATTAATGAAAAAAAATATATTTAATGATGTTGAAATATCTCTCAGCGTTTTTGAAGAAGGAATTCTTTCTGCCTCTACAATAACAATACCTTATATTACTGGTGGCACTGAGGGTGATAAAGATGCAAGTGCCACTGTAACCTTAAATTCTACCGGTAACCCAGGGTTGGTAAATGTCGTTGCAACATCTGATAATTTAGAAAGTGGTAAAATTGGTGTCAAATTTTTAGGTCCGCCTGTTGCTATATCAATTTCAGCTAATCCGAACCCCATGTACTTAGATGATAATTATTCTAAAATATCTGTAAGCCTATTAGATATAAATGGTTTTAATACGAGTCCTACTGATTCACCTATTACTATTTCCTTAGCATTAACAAGCAATGATACCGGGGGAAATCTTGCGGAACCATCTTCTTGGCTTTTTTCTCCTTCTGATTTAGAAGGTGGTATTAAAGAAACAAACTTTTCAGGACAATCGGAAGCAGGTACAGCAGCGACTATTACTGCTACTGCAAGTGCAGGAGGATTAACAGCAGTGTCTGTTACTATAAATGTTATATCATCATTAACTCCTGACCATATTAAATTAACACCCACTCATCAAATTATTCCCAAAGGAGGCACTTCTACCATCAAAGCCATCGTATATGATATTAGTGGAAAGATAGTATCAAACTATGCCGGGTGGATAACTTTTACAAAAGATCCTACAAGCTTTGGAACTTTTTATGGTGATAACCCCGTATATACCGACAACGGTAGAGCTGAAATAGCATTGTCTTCTGATATTTCTGGTACTGCTACCATTGAAGCTTCTTTAGAATTTGATAGCATTTTGAAAGAAAGTATAGAGGCAGCAGTAGTAGAATTCTATGGTGAAAGTCAGCACATCGAATTAAGTCCTGAAAGTGTTAATATAGTTATAGGTAATTCTTCAACTATTACAGCTACTGTTTGTGATTCGATGGGCATCCATGTACCAGTATATAGCGGCGATATAACTTTTACAAAAGATCCTACAAGCTTTGGAACTTTTTATGGTGATAACCCCGTATATACCACTAATGGTATCGCAACGATAGAATTATTTTCCGATGCAGTGGGAACTGCTACTATCACTGCTTTGGGAGAGGGTGATATTTCGTCAAACAATACCTCTAAAGTAGAATTTTATGAAGAAACTACTATAGAATTAGTAGAAGATAGTGCAAAATATTATCCAGCAGATTTAGAAGTTGTTTTTGCAGTTAAAGCTATTGGTGAAGATATTTTAATAGATTCGATGGGAATATCCTGGGAACCTAACGCCGCAACAGAAAGATTTCAAAAAATTGTTATCAATAGCGAAGAAGTTTATACTGGCAATAGTTTAAGCGGAGCAATTGTAGATGTTGTAGATAAGACTCTAGTTGCTGGAGATATTTATAGTGTTGAATTAACTTTTGGAAAAGATGTGGAAGAAAAAGAATTTATAGTGACATTTTATCCATACTTAGGAAGTTATCCGGTATCATTCAGTCCGATAACTCAATAACCTATATCCAAATATTGTTCATTCTAATGAAAGGTGTATATTAGTAATGAAGAAATTGATAAATTTCTTTTATATTAAAAATCAAAAAGGATTTAGTTTAATTGAAATGATGGTGGCAATGGCTGTCCTGGGATTAATCGTTTTAGGATTGGTGACCTTTTTTAGCGGGGGAACAAGGTCCTGGGTGACCGGACAATATCAACTTGAAGCGCAACGGAACGCCCGCCTTTCTATGGACCGGATGGTAAAAGAAATCAGAGAGGGCAAAAATATTACCAGTGGTTCAGAAACTTCTATTACTGTTAGTGTTCCTCATTTCGATGTTAATGGGAATATTGATTCTAATTATTCTGTTACCTATGCCCTGAATGATACTACTATACAAAGAGATACTAATCCTTTAATTGAGAGTGTATTAACCGGAGAGGCTATTTTTAAATATTACAATAGCGATACTGAAGTTACATCACCAGATGCAACTGTATCTAAAATACATATAAATTTAAAAGTGGACGTTGATAAAGATGATGCTCCTGATATAACCTTAAATGCAGATGTTGATTTGAGGAATTATGGTTTACAAGAATAATCGGTAAGTTATCGAATTGACAAATAAATAGATTAAAATAATTAGTAAATTGGTGAGTAGATTAATTGACCAATTTAAAGAGGTGAAAAAGATGAAAAGAAAGAATAATAAAATGAAAGATTTATTATCAAATCAAAAAGGTGCAGCTCTTGTAACCGTCTTGATATTTACTTTTCTAATGATAACTTTCGTAGTCTCTTTAATGGCGATGACCAGCAATGACATTAAACTATCTTCTATGCAGAGAGATTCTACAAAAGCTTTTTATCAAGCAGACGGGGGCATTGAAAAAGCAATTTGGTATTTAAATTCCTCCGAAGATAATCCCGATGGTTTGAACTTTTACGGTCACTATCAGGGAGGTAGTGCTACAGAATTCTTTGACGTAGCAATTTCTGAAATCGATCCCGGACCACCAGAAATAAAGACCCTTACTTCAACCGGAACAATGGAAGGAGGAGGCAAATATGTGCAAGATCGTGTCGTTGAAGTAAAGTTAAAAAAAGGAATAAAAAGGTCTCCCAATTTACACTATGATTATGCTGTTCTTACTGATGGAGATATGACCTTAAATGGAGGGATAACTCTTCATGGAAATATCCATTCAAATAGCGATTTAATTAACAATGGAACAATTAACATGGAATATGGTTCTGCTACAGCTACGGGAGAAACTAATGATAGTGATTTATGCGATTACGCACCGGATCAGGAATTTCCCCATATCTATTGGGACTATTATGGGGATATATCAAAAACAGAAGAATCGATAGACGGTCATACATACAATAGTTATTATCCTGGTGATGTTACCTTTAGTTCCCCGGATACTTTATACGGCGTACATTTTATAGACGGGAATGTAACTATCAGAACTGATTTAATCCTTCATGATGCTGTAATTTTAGCTACAGGATATATTTGGGTTAAAGGAGGAATTGGGAATGTAACTTTAGATAATGGCGATAATCCTAACCCACTTTCTTTGGTAGCTAAAGATTATATTAGAGTTGATGGAAATGTGCATGGCGAAGGAATCATTCAAACTGAAAGTGAATTTGAACTGAATGGTAATGTTAATATACAAAAAGGTGCTATTTATGCTGACGATGGCGTTTTTAATGGCGGTGGAGGCTCAATGAATGTATATTATGATACAGATTATACGGATATTGTAGTCCCTGGTACTGGAATTCCAGTTTGGGTAAAAATCTCCTGGAGAGAGCTATAATAAATATTTTTTAAAATATTTTTCAAAAAAAGAAGGATTTTTAAAAGTTATAGAGAATATATACAAATAGTATATCGTTTGTCTTATTTCTTATATCGAAAGAATGAAAAAAATGATTTAATTAAACAATATGAGATTGACTTGGCTAAAGATGTTAGTTTATAATGACGGAGGCAGATGTAATCATTCCTCGCTGCAAGCGATGTTCACAATGACAGAGAAGACAGATTCCCGCTGCAGTTTACCCTCATGAAAATGGGGGCGGGAATGACATAAGGGACTGTGGAAATGACGAAGGATGACGAGATTGCCGCGCTTCGATAAATCGAAGCTCGCAATGACGGAGAAGGAGTAGATATGTTTGCAATAGATTTTGGTGCACGTTCTATTAAAGTAGCAAAAGTACATAAAGTAAGTGATGGTTATGAACTTGATAATTATGGAATTACCCTTAGCCCTGAAGGTGCTATTGCCAATGGTGAGATTATCAATCCCATTATTGTTGCTGATGTTTTAATTGAATTGCTAAAAGATAGTGGTATAAGGGATAGAAAAGCAATTATAGCCATAACCGGACAAAAAGTAATCGTTAGAGAGATTATTCTTCCTTTGATGGAAGATAAAGAGTTAATGGCCGGAGTAATGTGGGAAGCCCCCAAGTATGTCCCCTATGATTTAGATGACTCTATTATCGATGCTGAGAAAGTAGAAGAATTTGTGGAAAAAGATGGGAATAAGATGATGAGGGTTCTTTTAGTGGCAGTTCCCAAGAGCTCCATCCAACCCTATATGGAAGTATTAAAAAAAGTAAGGATAATACCAAAAATAGTAGATGTAATTTCTTCTGCTAATATTAGAGCCTTTAAAAATTATCTTACTGACAAAAAAGAAGAAGAAAAAGAGGGTTCTATTATTGATATAATAATATCTATTGGGGCAAGCAGTACAATCCTCAGTTTGGTCGAGGAAGGTAATTTAAAATTTACCAGAAATATTTTAATTGGAGGGAATGATATTACTAAAGCATTAGCTAAATCTTTGAATATCTCTTTTGATGAAGCAGAAAAGCTTAAAAGAGATACTAAAATAGTATTAGGCTTGGAAGAAGATAAAGAAAAGAAAGATGACAGCGAAAAGATAATAATAAAAATATTGAATCAAATAACCAAAGAAGTGCGAAAGTCACTGAGTTATTATAAAACACAAAGTCAAAAAGTTAAATATAATAAGATGATATTATCCGGTGGTTGTGCTAATATAAGTAATATTAAAGATTTGCTTAGTGGGCAATTTGAAATTCCGGTAATCATTGGAAATCCATTTGAAGGGATAAAGATAGACGAAAGAGCATTTAATGTTGAAAGAATAAAAAAACTAAAAGATATCTTAGCTACGGTATTTGGATTAGCAATGAGAGAAAGGTAAATAGAAAAATGGCAAATATTAATCTTCTGCCAATTGAATATAAGGAAAAAGTAAAATTTAATTTAAGGCGAGTATTAATTATTTTATTTGTTGTGCTTTTAGCATTTGGTACTGTTTATTTATATTACTATTTGGAATTACAAATAGATTATAAAGAACAACAACTTAAAACCCTAAAAACTGAATTGGCAGCCTTTGAAAATGTAATAAAAGAAGTGAAGAATTTAGAAAAAGATAAGAAAATGGTTGAAGAACGAATCCAGGTGATTGAAGGTTTAATCAAAAATCAAGCTCATTTATCCCGGATATTGGGAGAGTATAGTGCTTCGCTTATGGATGAAGTCTGGATAGATAATCTTTCTTTGAGCGCTAATCAGACTTTTAATTTTTCCGCCACTACCTACAATAATTATCTTATTGCTAAATATATGGTAACCTTGATGGATGATCCTACTTTTGATAATATTGAACTTAGTTCCGTCACAAAGAGTAAAATTAAAGAAGAAGATACTGATGTAGAGATTGTAAAGTTTGGACTATCGGGATTATTTATTCCAAAGAGGGCAGAGTAAAATGAAATTATCTAAAGGCATAACCGCATTTATAATATTTATAGCTTTGGTTGTTTTTGCCTATGTTAACTATACTTATGTCTATCAACCAAGGATGTTAAAGATTGAACAATTAGATAAAGATATTGAGATTACAGCTAATAAAATTATTGAAGGAAAGAGGATTGCCGCACGGCTCGGTTCTTTAAGGATAGAATATGCAGCTTTATTAAAAAAATTGGAATTCTTGGAAGTTATGCTGCCTAAAGAGAAAGAAATCCCTGATTTGTTGGTAATGATACAGGATACTTTAACTGAATTTAATGTTGATTTTACTACTTTTAACCCCCAGAATATTTCCTGGCAGAAAGATAGAATTTATGGGTATATGCCCATAGCTATGAGTTTAACTGCCAGCTATTTTGATTTGATAGCTTATTTAGACAGGATAGAGAATTTACCAAGAATAATTGATGTTCAAACATTAAGATTAGGCAAGGCAGGAAATGAAGCCGATAAATTAAATATTTCCATCAATATGTTTAGCTATGTTCTAAGAAAAGAGGGTTCTAATTAGAGTATGAAAAAAATATCTATCGGAAATTTATTTAAAAAATCAGAATCAGGTGGAAATAATAAGAGTAAGCTGCTGATACTTTTGCTAATTCTTATAGTAGCTGGAGGTGCATTTTATTGGTGGGGATATCCTCTTTTATTTCCTGTTGCTTCAGTAAAATCAGCCGCTACGACTACAGCAACAATAACAACCCCGAGCTCAATTGCGGTAGCTACAAAAATAGAAACAGACCCAGCAGTAAAAGAAAAGACTGAATTTGACATTGAAATGGAAAAGAGAAAGAAGGGATACGACGAAAAAATATTTGTTTATGAACCTTATGAGCCGCCAAGCAATCGGAATCCTTTTCAGAAGGTGACTACTTCTTACTTTTTAGAAGAAACAGCAGAGAAGGAAGAAGAAGGGGAAGAGGGGAGTGCCTTAAGGTTCCCCAAACCAGTGTTACCTCCGGGGACAAAACTAACCGGAATAATTGGCTCTAAAGATAATAGCGTAGCAATTATTGAAATGAATGGAGAAATTTTTATTGCTAATTTGTATGATATTTTATTAGATAGATATATTGTAAAAGAAATAAAAAAGGATGAAGTAGTACTTGAACTTAACGATAATGAATTTTCCATAAAATTAGGAGGTGAAGATTTGTCAGATGAATTATAAAAGCAGAAAAATAACTTTGTTACTTTTTATTACGGTCTTATTTTTAATAATTTCATTTGTGGTAAGCGCTAGTTCTGAAAATATTTGGTTTACTAATATCTGGTATAAAAAATTACCCAATTATACCCATCTTACCATTAAAGCAAGTGGAGCTATTTCAGAATATGAGGTTTCTTATTTAGAGGCACCTGAGAGAATAATCATTGATGTTAAGAATGCCAACTATAGTATTGATGGATTAGTTAAAAATATCTTATTCTTAAATATGGGTTCGCTGAAACAGGTAAGGTGCGGGCAATTTGAAAGTGAACCTGTTCCTATTACCCGATTTGTAGTTGACTTATTTCAGAAATCCGATTATGAAGTAACATTATCATCTGATAGCAGATTGCTTTATATTGATGTCTATGATTACACTGAATTTACGGCACCTGAAGAACAGATCTTTACGGTTACTCCGGTTAAGAGCGAAGCAGTGAAAATTGAAAAAGAGGAAGAGCCAAAGATTTCTATTTTAGATATCTATACAGAGCCCATTAATTTAAATATCTTTGAAGAAGATGTAGTTAACGTAATTAGAGGATTATCTGAATTAACCGGGATAGATATCATGCTTGATGATTCGGTAACAGGACAATTAACTCTAAATCTTAAGGATAAAACTTTTAGAGAAACCATTGAATTAATTATGATGAATAAAGAATTGGATTATACCGAGGTTAGTAACACTTTAATTATTGCCGCAAAAAATGTTGTAGCAGGATATAAGAAACCTATTACCAGGGTATATGAATTGAAAAATGCCAGTGCAGAAGGAGCAAAGAGTATACTGGTTGGTTATGTGAAAGAGGGATCAATCAACATTGTTGCTGATGCCAGAATGAATACGCTGATTATTACCGGGACAAATGAGGAGATTGAAAAGGTAGAAGGAATTCTCAGCACAATAGATGAGGAGCTGCTAACCAGGACCTTTAAAATAGATAATGCTATTTATAAAGAAGAAATTGAAGGAATAAAAAGTATGTTAAGTATTATTGTTCCGGAAGAAGATAGAATAAATATAGATAGCCGGCAGAGCGAAATTATTGTAAAAGGTACAGAGGAAGAGCTAGCCAATGTACAAACAATGATTATTGGATTGGATAAGCGGGCATCCCAGATAATGATTGAAGCTAAGGTAATTGAAATTTCTCTTGATGCAGAAAAAGATTTAGGCGTTAAATGGTCAAGTGGGGGCGTAGAAGGTCAAGTTACTATCGGTGAAATAACTTTAGGAGGTTCATTGGAAAGAAGTGGTTTAATTGAAGCTTCTCTTAGAGCATTGCAAACTGAAGGAAAGACTAATGTTTTATCCAATCCTAAAGTTCTTACTCTGGATGGTAAAGAAGCAAAGATATTGTCTGGTTCCAAGATTCCTATTCGAATCATTACTCCTGATGGCCTTGAAACTGTTGAATACAGAGATGTTGGTTTAAGTATGACTATTATACCGCGATTAAGTAGTGATGGATTGATTACTATGGATGTAAATCCTAAAATAGAATCACTTGGAGAGGAATTAATTCAAGGTTACCCGGTAATTAATTCTAGGGAAGAAAAAGTTATAATCCGTACCAACATAGGTGATACTAAGGTAATCGGAGGCTTAATTTCCGCCGAAGAGATTGAAAGTATTCGCAAAATACCATTTTTATCAAATATTCCAATATTTGGAGAATTGTTTAAATACACTTCTACTAAAAGCAAAACAACTGAAATAATTATTCTGATTACTGCTCACTTGTTAGATTACTGATAAGTGCGTATAGGCACTGAATATTGTTTTGAAAATCCTTGTAGGGGTCGGATTTATCCGACCCGGTTCCTTGCGGGTTCGATGAATCGAACCCCTACTTCTGTCATTCCCGCGAAAGCGGGAATCCAGAGCGGGAATCCAGTATTTTAAATTGACAACTGAAAATCATATACTTACAATTTCAACTTATATACTATATGCTATCGACTTGTTTTGATTTATTGTTTTTATCTTTACTATATACTATATACTAACGACTATCGACTATGTAATTGGTAGATTAAATAAAAAAGGGAGGACAAGACTTTGCAATATAAAAATAAAAAGAATTTATATAAAATATTATTTATCACAATATTGTTAGGTTTCACAATATTATTAGCGGGGTGTGATTGGCTTTCTTTAGGACTTCTTAATGTCTTTGACCCCCAGGCACAGATAAGAGTAAATTATACCCAAGTCGACCTTGAAGATGGAAGTATTTCGCTGGAGATATATTCTCTAAATGAAGTGGAATTTATTGGTACAGGATTTGAATATGATTATTACAATGGTACTACTAAAATTTCCAGCTTATCAAGAATTGTGGGGGCAACATTTTATGTAGCACCTTCTACTTCACCCGGAACTCCCGGACCAATTACTAATATTAGTAATTTACCTCTCTATTTTCAAGAAGTGCTAGATTATATAACTTTAAATCCCATGATCACCGAACTTACCTGTACTGTTAGTATGGTAGGAGTAGACGGTGCTGGCCATAATATTAGCAAGTCTGTTACCGTTGACCTGCCGGCAATTCAACCTGGCATAGATTTCGAACCGCCAATAGCGGTTATTAATGTAACACCGGGTACATCGGGAACCGAACCCTTCACAGTCATCTTCGATGCCTATGGTTCAACTGATAATAGGGGAATAGCGAGTTATGCCTGGGACTTTGGCGATGTCACAACTGCAAACGGAGTAATACCCAATCCTCATACTTACACGGAATCCGGTTCATATATCGTAAAACTTACGGTTACCGATTACTTTGGAAATGAGGGTATTGCTTATATAACCATTACCGTGGGAGAAGCCGGTGCACCTACTGCAGTAATCGATGTACAGCCATCTACCACGGGTACTGCACCATTTACCGTATACTTCAATGCTTCCGGATCTTCGGTAGCTGACGGAGGAGAAGGTTGTGGCAGCTGTTCAATTGTCAGTTACAGCTGGAATTTTGGAGACGGAGAAACAGCTATTGGTCTTACTACCTTTACTACCGATCATGAATATGATATAGCAGGAACCTATATTGTAGTACTTACCGTTACCGACTCTAACGGTAATACAGGATATGATAGTGTGACTATTACGGTATATGCATCAGGAGAACCAGCTGAAATTACTTTACAAGCTAGTCCTCTTACGATTACCACAATTGGAGGTACTTCTCTAATCACTGCCACTGTAAAAGATGCGGTAGGCGATCCTGTTGACAGTACTGATGTTACTTTTCACGCATCAACTGGTGATATTGATCTATCTGATCTAGTTGTTACGCCATCAAATGGAATTGCAACAACTATATTTACTCCGAGTAGCGAAGGAATTGCCACTATTTCCGCACAATGTGGTCCATTATTTACAACTATTAACGTAAATTATTCTCCACCTGAATAACCGTAAAAATTAAATAAATAATAAAATACGAATGAATAAAAGGGGACAGGTTACTTTTTACATGAAAAAATTGTGAAAGCAGCCTGTCCCCTTTTATGTTGTTTCTTTATTTCTCTTCTTGTTTTTGTTATAATAGTAGAAATCTTACTTTATTCCCCCTCACCCCTGTATCAAGTACGGGGCAGGCTCTGACCCTCTCCCTCCGAGGGGAGAGGGAAGTATAAAGAAATAGCTTAATTTCTTCAAGAGAGAGGGAATAAAGAATCGTAAAAAAAAATTAAAATGGAAAAATATAAAATGAAAGAAAAAAAACAAAACAGTATATTAGAATTATTTAAACCCTATGTTCCCAAGGCGGTAACTTTCAGCATATTAGATGGAAAGGGAAGTTTGCCGAGCGAACGAAGTGAAGCTACCATCATGTTTATCGATATAAAAGATTTTACCCATATTGCAGGTCGTTTAGATCCCGAAGAGGCTATAGATATTTTGAATCGAACATTTCAACCAATCATCGATATTATCTATAAATACGAAGGTTCGATAAATAAATTTTTAGGTGATGGTTTAATGATTGTCTTTGGAAAACCGTATTCTCACGAAAATAACCCGGAAAGAGCAGTTAGAGCAAGTTTAGAAATGATGGAATCTATCGAAAGAAATGGTGAAATGGAGATAGATAATAAAAAAATGAAATTAAAAGCGAGCATTGGAATCAATACGGGTTTATGTATTTCAGGTGAAATTGGTTCACCTACAAGAAAAGAATTTACTGTTATTGGCGATACCGTTAATTTAGCTTCTCGTTTACAGGTTAATACTCTACCAGGAGAAATTATGATTGGTGAAAGAACTTATCAAAAGATTAAGAAAAAGTTCATATTTGAGCTTCCTTGTAAATTAAAAATAAAAGGTAAGAAAGATTTAGTAACTGCTTATAAATTAAAAGGTATAAAAAAATAAGGAATACAAATATAAGATAGAAAAAAAATATAAAAAAATAAATAACTCCGGAATCTCTTCCGGAGTTATTTATTTTATAGTCGATGCAATTAATTGACGCTCATCTGGTAGCTATGTTAAAATCAATAAAATCATTGATTTATTTATTTTGAAAAAAGTTTTCGTTCAAAACTAAAATAGATTATTACTGGAGCTTATCCTTATATCATTTTCACTTCCATTTTCATGAGGGTAAACTGAAACGGGAATCCGGGATTGAATATTAGAATTGAAAGATAGATTCCTGCTTTCGCAGGAATGACATAAGAAGACAGTAGGCATGACGTAAAGAGATTGAGAATGATATAATAGTAGTAGGAATATCAGAAAAAAGCAGGAATGACCCTGGTGAAGCAAAGCTCATATGATAATTAAATATGTATGGAGAATTAATTGTATGTCAGAAAATAAAGACCCATATAGTAAATTAAAAAAGCAGATGTATTTAGCCAGAATAATATTTCATATACCTAATTTTATAAAGTTGTCCTTAAAATTGCTTAAAGACAAGAGAGTACCTTTTTATTTGAAATTGTTAGTATACGGTGCAATTGCTTATGTATTATCACCGTATGATTTAATCCCTGATTTTTTAGTTCCGTTTTTTGGATTTTTTGAAGATATTATTATCGGAATTTTTTGTTTAATTGGTTTAGTTAAGGGTAGCCCGCCTGAAGTTGTAGAGGGATACGTAAAAGCAATAGATACAGAGAATAAGCAGAAGTACAGGTTTTTTAGATAATTTGCCGATTCACATTGACCAATTCTCCAATTGACCGATTAAATTAAGTGACAATGAACGAACGGTATTAGGGTAAAAAGCGCAAAGCGCAAAACCAAAGCTCAAAACCACCCACCCTCTGTCATTCCCACGAAAGTGGGAATCCAGAATTAGATATTTAAATTAAAAGATAGATTACCGTTTCCTAATCAGGTCGATGAGAGGTTTCTTAGGAATGACATAATAGCCATGGAAATGACAGAAGATAACGGGAATAACATAAAATAATAGAAATGATATAAAGAGGAATAAAAGCAACAATGAGTGCTGCTAATTTTTACAATAATGAAAATCAATATTATATTTATATTTTATCAAGCAAAAGAAATGGTACCTTATATATTGGAGTTACCTAAAATTTAGTAAAAAGAATTTATGAACATAAAAATAATATAATTGAAGGATTCTCTAAAAAATATAATATTCATAAGTTAGTTTATTATGAAATAACCGATGATATTGAAAGTGCTATAAGAAGAGAAAAGCAACTTAAAAAGTGGAATAGAAAATGGAAAATAAATCTGATTGAAAAAAATAATCCTGAATGGAAAGATCTATATTTTGGATTATGATGGATTCCCGCCTTCGCGGGAATGACAAAGAAGATGCGGGAATGACAGAGAAGAGATAGTGAATGACATGAGGATTCGGGAATTACATAGAGAGATAAGAAATTACATTAGAATTTTATTAAAAGAATTTATGTAGCAATAATAATTGCTATAAAATTGAACTCAATTGGCTAATTGGCTAATTGGTATATGGTTTTGCGCTTTGCGCTTTAAATTTTTAGTTTGGTATTGAATGATTTACCTATACGCTAAGTGCTGTTTACTATACACTATATTATGAAAGGACAAAAAATCATATATTATGAAAATTGGAATTAAATCTTTGGGATGTCCTAAAAACTTTGTCGATACTGAAATAATTTGTGGGAAGTTAAGAGAAAAAGGATACCAGGTAAGTGAGAAGATTGATAGTTCAGATATAGTGATCATAAACACCTGCAGTTTCATAAGAGATGCTGTGGAAGAATCTATTGAAGAAATTCTAAATCTGGTAAAATTAAAGAAAGAAGGAAAGATAAAACATATAATAGTAACCGGATGTCTTCCTCAGAGATATAAAGATGACAATCTGAGTCTGGAACTCCCCGAGGTTGATGCTTTTTTAGGAGTCGGAGATTTATTAAATATTGATAATGTAGTAAAAAGTGTTTTGCAAGACGAACAAATCTATACAGTTTCTCCTGAACCTAAATTTCTTTATAACCATAATACCCCTCGAACTATTTTAACTCCTCAACATTACGCCTATATTAAAATATCCGAAGGCTGTCAAAATAATTGTTCTTATTGCCTGATACCTCAACTCAGAGGAAATTATCGCAGTAGAAAGATGGAAGATATAATTGACGAAGTAAAAATACTTTCTGAAAAACAAAATCTTTTCGAGATTATTTTGATTGGCCAAGATACAACTTTATACGGAATCGACCTTTATGGAGAATATAAATTAGCTGAATTGCTAAAGAGACTTTCTCTTCTTAAATTAAATAATTTAAAATGGATAAGACTCCTATATACCCACCCTGCTCATTATAATGATGAATTAATTGAGGTTATAGCAAATTCTCCCAAGATATGTTCCTATCTGGATTTACCTTTACAGCATATAAGTGATAAAATACTAAAAAGAATGAATAGGTCGGTTAAAAAAGATTATATTATTTCATTAATTAATAAATTAAGAGATAGGATTCCTAATTTAACTTTGCGCACTACTTTTATGGTGGGCTTTCCCGGTGAAACTGATGAGGATTTTAAAGAGCTACTAAGTTTTGTTAATGAATTTCGATTTGAAAGGTTAGGGACTTTTATTTTTTCCCGGGAAGAGGGAATTCCGGCTTATGATTTTCCTCAACAAATTCCCCTGCGAATTAAGAAAGAGCGCTTAAAGGAATTAATGTTAACCCAACAGCCGATTTCAAAAGAAATAAATAGTACTTATATGGGAAAAAAAATAGAAGTGCTGATTGATGAAATACAATCGGATAAGCCGAAAATTGCTACGGGACGAACTAAAGGAGACGCTCCGGAGATAGATGGAAAAGTTATAATAAGGACGGATACGGCTCAAGTGGGAAAAATCATAAAAGTGAAAGTGACAGAAGCTCTCGAATATGATTTAATAGGAGAGATTAGTAAATAATTGAAAAGTATAAGAGGGGAGGGATTAATCTTGATTAAAGAAAGATTGAAAATATTTAGGGATAAAATAGAAAAAGAGAACAAAGAAATCGAATGGCTCTTAGTTAGTAACCTAAAAAACTTAAATTATTTAAGCGGATTTGACGGAGAAGGATTTGCTTTGATTGGGGCTGGAGATAAAAATTACTTGCTAACTGATTCACGTTATACAGAACAAGCTGAAAAAGAAAGTCCTGATTTTAAAATTATAACTGATGAACCAAAGAAAAAAAACGCACGCATATTAGCATTAAAAAAGATAATAGAAAAAAATAAGATTAAAAAAATAGCTTTTGAAAGCAGTAATTTAAGCTATACTGATTTTAAGAAATATTCTGAAAGTTTTGAATCTATGGAATTTCTTCCTACAGAAAACATTATCGAGCAGATAAGAATGATTAAAGATAGGGAAGAAATCATTAAAATGAAGAAAGCTGCTCAGATAACCACAGAAAGCTTGAAGGATGTATTTGAAATGATAGAACCGGGTGTACGAGAGCTTGATATTGCCTCTGAGTTAGCTTATACTATGAGAAAAAAAGGAGCCCAAAAAGAAGCTTTTGAAACAATTGTAGTTTCCGGAGAAAGAACATCCCTGCCACACGGAAAACCTTCTGAAAAAAAGATTGCGGAAGGAGAGCTTATAACTATTGATATGGGAGCGAATTACCAAAATTACAATTCTGATATAACCCGTACTATAATTATGGGTAAGGAAAATCAAAAACAAAAAGAGATATTTTCAATTGTATTTGAAGCTCAACAAGCAGCCCTCGATTTTTTAAAGCCGGGCGTGAAGTGCAAAGAAGTGGATTCGGTAGCAAGGGACATAATAGTAAAGAAGGGTTATGGAGAATATTTCGGCCATGGTTTGGGTCATGGAGTAGGGTTGGATATTCACGAATTACCTCGAGTTTCTTTCAGCGATGACACAGTTTTATTAACCGGAATGGTAGTTACCATAGAACCCGGCATATATCTGCCTGAAGTTGGCGGAGTAAGGATTGAAGATACGGTTCTGATAACTGAGGAAGGTTATGAAATATTAACTTGGTTCCCAAAAATATTAAATATTTGAAAAATATAAGGACGGGTCGGATGAATCCGACCCCTACAAAAAAGATGTAAGTAATAAAAATAAATAGGAGGAGAAGATGAGTAATTTAAAAAAAGTAGATCCAGAAATATTTGAAGCTATAAAAAATGAAGAGAATCGTCAAAAATACACCATAGAATTAATTGCTTCAGAAAATTTTGTTTCCCCGGAAGTGTTAGAAGCACAAGGTTCAGTTTTGACCAATAAGTATGCTGAAGGTTATCCGGGAAAGAAATACTATGGTGGATGCAAATACATCGATATTGTAGAAAATTTAGCTATTGAGAGGGCTAAGGAGATATTTAAGGCAGAACATGCCAACGTTCAGCCACATTCCGGTTCACAGGCAAATATGGCGGTTTATTTTAGTGTTTTAGAAGTGGGAGACACAATTTTAGCCATGAATCTTTCTCACGGAGGCCATCTTACTCACGGGAGCCCGGTAAATTTTTCTGGTAGATTCTTTAATATTATTCCCTATGGTGTTGGAAAAGATAGCGGACGAATAGATTATGATAACTTAAGAGATTTGGCTATAAAAAATAAACCAAAATTAATTATAGCCGGAGCGAGTGCCTATCCGCGGGAGATAGATTTCTCTGCATTTAGGTCTATTGCTGATGAAGTAGGAGCCTATTTAATGGCTGATATTGCGCATATCGCCGGTTTGATTATTGCCGGCCTTCATCAAAGTGCTGTGCCCCATTGCCATTTTGTAACCACAACTACTCATAAAACCTTAAGGGGACCGAGAGGCGGCTTGATTCTGTGTAAAGAAGAGTATGGTCACGCAATTGACAAAACTATATTCCCCGGGATTCAGG
>Ga0307428_1000314_pt1 | contig 35111 bp, 52 predicted proteins | sample SalMarWE160240MG_FD_202161 | JGI IMG/M metagenome (GOLD analysis project Ga0307428, IMG submission 202161) | Salt marsh sediment microbial communities from the Plum Island Ecosystem LTER, Massachusetts, United States - WE1603-240 | ecosystem: Environmental > Aquatic > Marine > Intertidal zone >...
ATATCATGTACAAGTATATAGTACGTTGGTCCCAATTCTCTCATAATCCGTATTATTCTACATTGCCAGTGCGTTATTGAGCACGTCACGTTCCCAGAAGATACCGTGCGATAGCCTGTAGCATCCTATGGCAACGTCTAACTTAACAACGTGCTCGCGCACATACACGTTAAGGATGTGTTCAGCCTGTGCTTCGGTGTAATCAAACTGTTCCATAAGATCAGCAATGAAGTTATCGTGTGCGTTCTCGATCCTGATTGCCATTGGTCCCATTGGGTTCATCGTGTCGCTCCTGTGTGTGTCTAATCTAGCTATATGATACCATAACGCGACATGGAACGCAATAGTACTATGGTCCTGGTCGGCATGACTATGCGAAACAGCGACGACTATCTTCATTTCGCGTAGTGATAACCGAGGCGACTAGTACTAAAGTACTATTGCGTCTCAAGCGATTCTGGTGTATACTATAGTCAAGGTTAGGCGATGGCAAGCACACCACTAAATGATTATGCCAGAAAGAAGGTGCGACATGATGTAGTATCGGGTCATAGACCCCACGCGTAGCCGGCTCTGTACGTTGAGGACCGGCATGATTAAGCTCGCGATACGTAGATGAAATACATCATCATATGAGGGAGCAAGCGTCGGCGCTTATAATGAGAGCAACGACGCGTACAAGATAAAATGATGCCGCGCACAATAGAAGGTGCGCGGCTTGCACTTGCGTAATAAACAATACGACTATCTTCATTTCGCGTAATCATAATGTGCTCTATATCGTGCTTAGTGTGGCGTGTAGCGTGTCGTTAGAGGCACCTTAGCGTGCGCTGGGGAAGAGTAGCACGAAATAAGGTATTGGGTATAATTTATGTTGCGTAGCGTGGCGTAGCGCTAAGAAGAACAGAGGGGGAATTCTGATCCCCCTCTACCCCCTGCAGAGAGATAATAAATAGGTATCTTCATTTCGCGTAATCATAAGGTGCCATAAAGCACAAAGGACCAAGCGATAAAGTATAAGTGCCTGGTCCTTGCGTATGATAGCTGTTAGCCGGAGCTGGGACTTTAACCCGCGCTGTATAGTGTTGGCCTACTAGTGTCTGGCAAGATGTGGTAAGCATCTTACAAAATGCGTTGCCGTGGCGTCGCGCATCTGCACGTTCGTACCAGAAAATACATTGCACAATTTAATGTGTAAGGTGGGATCTTCACTCGTTACCAGCGATCCCCCACCTAGTCCGGCTTTTAAGGTTCATAAAGTTGCAGGACTCCCCCAACCACATCCTGCGTGGCGCGATACCCTACCCCTCACCATCGCGCTTCCCGTTTCTTATCTAGTTGTAGTATACCACAAACGCGTTATTGTGTCTATAGTACTTTAGTACTAGTGGCAAAACACTGCCAAAAGCTCTCACTAGTACTAAAGTACTAGGCACGTTTGTGCTATACAGCTATAGATTTTTCGCGTATGACCCAGCGGCGGATTTTAGAGTACGCTGCAGAACGACTGTATGGCAAGTCAAATTGACATGTGCCGAGGATTTGGTGTCCGCCTGGCCATTCAAACAGACCACTGCCAGAGTAGTTTGTACAATATTCTGCTGTCTCGGTTTCACCCATCGGATTAGTGAATGACTGAGACCACTGCCAACCACGACTGTGCTCATACATATTTATGTGAATGTTTGTTGGTTTCATGTTAAATCTCCCTTGGCTCTTTGTACTCTATACCTCAACTTGTCTATAGTATATCAAAGCAGAACCAAAAACGCAATAGGTAATTAGTACTATCGGTAAGCTATCTCTGATTCTTCCCAAACCGTGCACTCGCCGAAGACGTCACGGATAGTTACCTGAACCGGCGGAGACAGAAAGATTAGTTGCGGACATGTGATGTCGGCCTGGTCGTGTCCATCGCGCAAGAAGCGGATATGCTGTGACCGTCCGTCGTTGTGAACGCTAAGGATAACACCAGTGTCAACCCGGGCCTGAAACGGTGTACGGATAAAGCACCGCTTCCCAACTAGGCTATCGTTTAGGTGCCGCTGTGCAAAGCTCACTTCGTTATTCCTTGCGCCGCTTGATAATGTCTTCGATACATACAAGAAAATCAATAAAGCTAATCTGTTTCGCTAGTGTATCAGTAAGGAATAGCTCATAGGCCATAGAAATCTCAAAGGTATCGCCACTGTTAATTGCATCGATGGCAATATTCTTAATCCATATACTGCGTTTCAGATTCTCATTGTATGCCATTGTATCGCTCCTATGCTCTATCGCGCTCTTCTAGATCGTAAGCCGAGCTATAGATGTTTTCCGTGAGATAGGCAAGTACACCGGCTGCATTAGTTATAGGTTGATGGTCCGGTAGATGTCCGTCGTCAAGTCGGTATGATCGTGTATCGGCTGTGCTGAATTCTTCTATAACGCTGCTCTTCAGGCGACGTGCAACGTGTCCGGTTACAACACGCGCCAGAACTTTGTCCCAACGCTGAAAACCGCTGATTCCAGGCGTTTCATCTATCACATAGAAACGGTTGCTATAGATCCTCATTGTACTATCTCCTGTCTAGTGTTTCTTACCTGTCTATAGTATAGCAGAACGCAACATGAAACGCAATAGGAGAATAGTACTAGGCGCATTTGTTCTATATAGGACCATGGTACTGTTGCGTCCCACTGTAGCGCATGCTATAATGTAAGTATCAATTAAGCACAAAGGAGCGAGACATGAAACGGTGGGAACGGCGCGATAAGAAACGCAACAAGGCGCGTTATGGAATGCGCGTGTCGGGTAGGAGCATTATCACAATCCAAAAAGCGTTGGCCGAGAAGCGACGCAAGATTAAGAGAGGGAAATAAGTAAGATGTTCCTCTTGCTTATGAATATGCGAAAAGAAGATAGGCGTCGTCATTTCGCGTAGTGAAAGAGTGACACAAAGCACAAAGACTAAGCAATAAGTATAAGTGCTTAGTCTTTGTGTATAATAATGTGGATGGAAACTTAGCTAATGTCTGACTTGTCATTGCGATAATCGGCTGGCCTGCCATCACTGGCTATAGCTAGGCGTAGTGCTATCTGCGTCTTCGGGAAAATGCGCCATATGTCTCTCCTGGCGCACTTCCGTAGCGTGATGTACACATCTCTCGCTGACGTGACATATGCACCGAAGCTGTTCACACACATTGAGTGCATTTCATCTGCTATGAATACATCCGCGGCCTTAGCACTTATACTCACCCGTCCGCTGGGAGAAGGATCGCCAGTTGATAGCTCGCCTGCAAAAAACTCATGCAGCTTGGCGCCGCTAGTAAACTCTGCTCTTTCCCTAAGATCATACAATACTTGAGCTTCTATTTTCTCATCCATTTTTGACGTTCTCATTAGTGTTGCTCCTTTGCGTCTAGTGTATCTCTTACCTGTCTATAGTATACCAAAAAGCGCTATAAAACGCAATAGCTCCATGGTACTAGGCGCAAACGTTCTAACTAGGACTAAGGTACTATTGACAAGATAGTTGGAAAATGGTTAGGAATAATAAAGAAGATGAGTGTCGTGATTTCGCGTAGTCATAACGAGTGGTAATGAAAAAAGAGTGAGATCTTACAAATCTCACTCTTTAGACACGAAACTAGCTGCTCAATCACAATCACCCAGCTTTTTGATTGCTAGGCGTTCGCGTTCGGCGCAGAGGGAACACAGAGTCCCCGAGGACCAACCAACCGGGAGCGAATCGCCGTCATACGGTCTCGTCTCACCGGATGGCCAAAAAACCGTTAGCCTAGCGGCTGCGTGCTCAATACAGTGTCGTGGGTTTCCGACAATCGGACCTAGGCACACATACCTATAGGTAATTGTGGTGTCTGCCGTGGGGATCACTCGATAATGGTCATCCCAAGCAGATGTGCCGCAGCGCTGTTTCATTTCACCTTTCAGCTCTGCAATCTCAGCATCAGCCTCTGCCAACGTGTCAAATCGCTGGAGCGTCAACCACGTTTGAATATCGCGGGTATTGTGAAATGCTCCCCCCGCGTGTTGCACAACATACTGCAAATTTGTGTCCATCTCGATCCTCCTGATTCGGTGTGTGTTTCAACCTGTCTATAGTATATCAGGTTCAACCACACAACGCAATAGGTAATTAGTACTATAGAACGTTTGTTCTAGTTGACGGCTGATCCTCTTATAATGGAGGCAAGTTTTTTTGAGCGCCACCGTATAGCTGATGCACGAAAATGTGAAAAGTAGAACGGCTGTTCTATCCAGGTGGCTTCCACCGAAAACTAGAACGGTTGTTCTATTTAGGTCTGCAGCACTGTGACTATGCGAAATGAAGATATTACAGTTTGTTATTATGTTAATCTAGTTTATTCGAGCTTCGTTACAGTGTCATAGAACATTTGTGCTCAAGATTATTGAAGTGAAGTTTGAGATTATTAAGGTTTGAGTTTAGGATTATTGAAGTTCGACTTAATAATATTGAGAACGTTTGTTCTATCCAAGTTAGCGCACTATGTATGGCTGTTCTTAGAGAACGCCAGTTTCGGCGCTGCAAGATTTGGATTTCTAACCATGTTTTGTTGTATAACTATGCGAAATGAAGACGGTCATCTGGTTTATTGTAGAACGGTTGTTCTATGCGTTCCACGACCTGCGGCTGCAAGTTTTGGTGCGAGCTGACAACCGTGATGCAATGCAAGATTATAAGGCAGGTTTCCTTGGAGCACACAGAAAAGATTGTGCAAGTTGGCTTGTGAGATTTGAGTGTGACGCAAGAACGGTTGTGCAATTTGAGTTGTCAACGGTGAGGTATTTTGCAATTTTGATTGTGCAATTCTACTTGCGCGATCCTGAGCGTGATGCAAGAACGGTTGTACAATCCAGGTTGTCAGCGGTGAGGTTTCACGCAATTCTAGTTGCGCATTTTGCTTTGTAGGCTTGCGAGATTTGTGCAAGACGGTTTGCGGCACGGTGAATTGTAGATAACGGCTTGCTTTGCACTATTTGTTGTAGGTGGGACCTGACTGGAATAAAGAAGACAACGGTCTTCATTTCGCGTAGTCATATGATGGTGTGGTGACAAAAAAATGCACCGTCTAGTCTAGACGGTGCATTTTGTGTTGCGTGACGGCTAAGAGAATGCTTCTTTTTCCTCCCGGAGGAATTCATCAAAGAATTCCTGCTCTGTTAGATTTCCGACCCACCTATAGTTGGTGGCTCTGTCAAGATCATTTGCTGGAATTCGTTCTCCGACAACAACACCTGTCAGACGGCCACTCCCGCGATAAATACGCGCAAGAGGTGTTCTGAGCTGCTCTAGTGTCGATGGCATTTCAATCTCCTCACTTGCTATGAACTTGACTATAGTCTAACATGAACCGCCGCAAGACGCAATAGGAAATTAGTACTAGGCGCATTTGTTCTATATAGGACTAAAGTACTATTGACAAGATTGTTGGAGATGGGTTAGGAATAATAAAGAAGATGACAATTGTCATATCGCGTAATAATAAAGAAGATGAGTGTCGTGATTTCGCGTAGTCATAGTGGTGGTGGCGAGACAAGAAAAAAGGCCACCTTTCGGTGGCCTTGCGATTTCCCTTGCGCTATGCGGTTTCGATGCCGCAGATAGTGTCCAGGTCGTTGAACCATGCTTCTTCGTCAATCTGCAGGAGCGCCATTTCGAAGCTGTCGGGATTGACTAGCGAGCACTCCCCGTCATCAAATTCCAGCTCGAATCTCACTCCACGGAATTCTCCTGCGAGCACATCGAAGTGGCGTGAACCCTGCACAACCTGGATGCCAAGTGTTACCACTGCGAGCTCCTGCACTAGTGTTGCCGCGTATTTCTGCGAGTTTGTCAACGTGGTCATTTCAGCTCCCTGAGTCTATCAAACTTGAACTTAACCCAATTGTACCATGCGGCGCCAGAGCTGTCAATAGTACTATGGTCCTGTAGAAAGTTTGTTCTAGTTTCTCGCTGATCTGCTGGAGACGCGTTTACGACTACGCGAAATGACGATAACGGTCTAGTTTATTCGACGCAAGAAAAAAGCCGGGGTTTCCCCCGGCTTGCAATTTCTTGTGGCGGCTAGAATTCCGATACAATGAGCTGCTCCCCGTCCTGCTTCCAGCGGTTATGAGCATCATGCCTGCCGGGTCTCGCCAGCTGGCGGTGAACCTCTTTGCGCGCTTCCTCTTTGGTCTCCGCTCCAACACTGATGATCCTGCCGTTGTGCTTGCCAAACACTGCCGTGAACTTCTTCATCAATTTGCTCCCTTTGCGCTAACGTGCGCACTAATCAATGCACGGTGCCAATTCCGAATCAACTTGCCAGAATTCATGTCGCCAAACATGCGCGACTCTGGCTGCAATTTCTTGTGGTACATTGCAATGTACTGCAATGTCTCGATTGCATCAACCCGCGTGGGATAGTGCGAGATGACACCGGCCACTGCCTCCCGTAGCTCTGGGATTGACTCCGCCAAGCTCCGCGCAATCTGCAAGCGGCGGTCAAAATAAACTACCCCGCGAGCACTGTCTCCGCGTGTTGTAGCGGTTCCTAGTTGTGTTCCCACTGCCAAGTTGTCGTGACTCATTTCCGCTCCTGTCTAATCAATTTCAACCTGGCTATAGTCTAGCATAATACGTGTAACTTGTCAAGTGTTTGAGACTATTTGACACAAAGTGGTCGAAAACGGCATAAAATAGGGTGGGGATAGTCCAGAACCACCTATTTCCTGGACTATTTCCCCACTTTGTGCCTGAAGATTATATTGCGAGAACTTGGCACAGTGCTGCAATTTCTTGTGCTATGGTCTCAAAGATTGGCGCTACAGTGTAGAATACCGCTGCAAGTGTTAGAATGACAACCGCTGCCAATGTTAGCTTCCTCATGTTTTCTCCTATGCTGCTCTATAAATAGTGCCGCCACCTTTAAGCTCGATTCTAGAAACCTCAACGTCAACGTATTTTTGAGGATAAAATCTTGTGCCATCGTCCTCCAGAAGAACATATCCCCAGCCGTCATGCAATAGTGTTACCTCATGTGTGGCTATGTAGCTGCGAGTCTTGGCATACTTCACTCTATAGCTCTTGTGCCTTGCCATGTTCACTCCCTTGCTTGCTTGCCTGAACCTGACACAATCCTATCATGAGCTACTTTGAAACACAATAGTACCTTAGTCCTGTAGAACACTTGTTCTAGTTTTTCGCAGTCATGTCCTTGACTACGCGAAATGCTCATATGTATGATATATATCTTGTTTACTCTATGTTAAGTTACCCTGTGCTTTCTTATTGCAAAGCACTACTTGCAATTCAATCTTGCAAGCATCCTAGAATCTTGCAATAAGAAAGCCTATACATACTTAATGTTTCTTGTAGAACTTATGTGCTATGTTAAAGATTATTTAGTGTGAGTTTAAGATTATTTAGTGTGAGTTTAAGATTATTTAAATGCACCTTGATAATTTTAAACAAAAACAGAAAAAAAGTTGAAAATGTTGAAATTGTTTTCAACGGCGCGCGATGGCTCTGTGAGAGGACGATTTTATATGTGCCACCCCATTTTCATGACCATACAAAATTCCCAAAAATCTCTCATAACACGTATAATCTTTTCTTTACCTCAGCACAGTTTTCACTCGCGTCTATCCCTATCCCTATTCATATCCAACTTTTCACGTCGCGAGATTTCAATCTCTGTAACGCCAGCGATCCCAATCATCGCGATGGCGACACATACAATTACAGACGCGCCATAGGCCAACGACACTACCCAGTCACTCATTTCCCTAGCGCCTCACCGCTAACTTCATACAGCGCTGCATAGTGAGCGCCTTCCAGCTTACCAATAATCTTCATCTTCTCTTCCGCTCTCCTACACACCTCACCTTTCCATTCAGTTGATATCTTCAGTGTTCTCTACTCCCACCCCTCTTACATCGTCTATCACCTCACACATAACGTCCCAAAGCTCGCGATCTAGTCGTCCTTGTGCTCTATGATCAACCTCGTGGAAGAACGCCACAAGCAGATCCTCATCGCTCTGATTTTCCGGCATCCATGGTATATCAGCTTCTTGCCACTCTTCATAGTGCTCTATAACGCTCTCTGCTTCTTTACATTGTTGTTCCAGTGCTCCCTCGATAGCAGACAGCGGTGGCAGTCCATGGACCCCTTTCAGCAACCGCCTCAGCGCGTCTATATGCGAATTACTCATCTTGGCACTCCTTTGCGTGTCTTTCTTTCCACGGCGGCAATCTCAGATACAACTGTTCTGCGGCGTTAAGCACATCATAATACATGATCTTTTTCTTCTCCCGTTGCGTAGCAACTCTCGTGTGTTCATTAAGGTATTTACACACCAGGCCGTGGGTAACAGAACATTGTCCCCAGCCTTGTGTAAACATCAACCCATACCTATCACAATCGCTCTCAATTAAATCCCATGCAAACGCTGGTTCAAACCGCAGATACGCTAACTCTTCTTCCTCCGTCATATCCCACATATTATCCCAACGCTCGCTCATCCTATGTCTCCTTTTCGTCATCCTCACGACGCGCCTCTGGCGGCCACAGACACCCATCATTCTCAAACCAGGGTGCGGGTCCAACTTGCGTGGTAGCCTCTGACACAACGTAACCCGACGATGGTGCATCCTCCTCAAGCATCGGCTCTGCACGCAATGGATCGGCTGTACGCACCATAACATCCCGCACATTCTAAGCCTCTATGCGTACACTTCGTCGCTGCCACTCGCTTACATACCGCGACGGACGCCTTAACCACCATGGCCACCACTGCACACCATCAAGTGGACGCGGGATCTCCACCGTCACCAGATCTGTCCAGCTCACCGCGTACCATTTCATTCGTCACTCATCCTTATCTCACCAACTTTCTCAGATCATCGCGGATCTGATCGTTTGACAGCACAGGCATCGGTCTTGGGTGTGGTTTCAGTTTTTCATCCTTATGTACCTCTCTCCACACCAGCTTCCACAGAGCGCATCGTCTCGCGACCAACTCTAGGTGTTCTTGTGCCTCGCGCAACTTACGTGCTTCCTTATAGACACCCATCTCTATTCCACTTTCGCCACAACGATCTCGAAAACCACACCTTGACCAATGTCGCCCCTAACAAGTTGCGAGAACCAGAACTTACAGTGATACCCTTTCTCCTTTATATAAACCTCATGATTCTCAAAGAACTCAAGCACATCTGGAATATTTTCTACGCTGACATTCCCCAACATCACACCATTACACTCAACAGCTTCTCTCACGTACACTGGAATCATTTATTCATCCTCCTCTATACTTTCCATTGCATCGTCATACCATTCCCAATTATCAACACCGCCTCTTTCTAGCGCGTGCAAAACAGCTGCACTCTCTTCTAACTCCTCGTAATACTCTTTATCAATGATCTCATACTTATCCTCTAGTGCCTCTATCACCCTCAATGCTTGTTCGACGTCGCTATACTTTTCATGGCGAGGCAGATCCCCATACTTCGTTGCGACCTGTCGTTTCCAGCGTGTCACCTTCTCAGCGCTAATAGTCACTGATCCATCGTCATTCTCGTCAAACAGATCAAACACCCACCTCATCCAACTCGACCAAATCTCATGTTGAACATCGGCAATCACATCAACAGTTGTCACGATCATCTCCTTTTATTTATACACCCTCTTAAACCCCGCAGCCTCAAACAGATCGCCAACCGTTTCACATCCCGTTATAGCACTAGCTGGAACCACCAACCACTCTGCCATCCCTGCTTCATCTCCATCGCATCGCTCTTCCAACCACTGCCAAGCTTCATCCTCGCTCTCAAACGTAGGCGTTGGCGCTTTGCTGCTCGACAGACACACCACCACAAATCCATTCATTGTATCACATTAGCGCATCTTTCGCGTTACGTTCAGCAAGCCGTTTCAGAAACGCAACTACCTCATCTGGCGTTGCTTGCCCACCGTTGATAAAAGCGCCTGCTCGCGTGATCTGCATTTGCTCACGCTTCGTTGTACGTATCTCAAAGTGCAGCGGATCTCGTTGTTCTGTAACCCCAACACCAATTGGATTTCCTATAATCTCGATTCTTTCATCAATCGTTCTTCTCCTTTGGATATGCCAGCTCTGCATACATCCCACCGTCTCGACCGTACTGCCAACTAGCGCCACATGACCCACAAGTGCTATCCTTTTCGGCTTGTCCTATACCGGCTTTCTCACAGGCGTTATAGATCATGTCGGCAATACGCGCATTTGTTTGCCGGCTTCGCCTTCCAAGAGGATACTGCGCTGACCACTGCGCTGACCACTCCATCGCCAGCTCGGCAATGTGTTCCAACTCCTCAACACGTTTGACCTGAGCGTTAAACGCTTCTACACTAACAAACTCAAGATTTCTCATTTACTCACCTCTTTCAACTTATCATACACGCGTGCCCAGCCACTTCCTCTCGGATGATTTCTCTCGTATTGCGTCAACATATCGCTGTGTTGATACTCAATCTCTCTCATCGCCTCTTGGCACGCGTCCCTCAACAGCGCTATCCGTCTCTCATCCGTTGCCGTGCCATCTTCATCGATCTCAACTACAGATCCCGTCATACACAAATCTCTTTCAACGCAATCCTCTATCATCGCATCCAGCAAATCATCAGCTTGTTTCATCGTCATATCCTCACCGTCTACACAAAAGACATATTGCCTAAACTCAAATCCTTTTTGCATTGGTTTCTCCTCACTCTACAATTCTTCCACACACAACCTCATAGGCATAGGCATACGCTTCCTCTATATCTGACTGATCAAACTCGTTGGAAAACCCACCGTCCTGATGTCCAAAGTCAAGCACAGTATCAAGCCACCCCAATGCGCGTTTAAGAACCATAACATGCCTACGCAATCGCTCGTTCTCTTTTTCTAGTTCCGCGTCTGTAGATCCCCTTCTATTCATTTGATTACTATAGATATTACGCCATGCATCGAGACTAACAAACTCCTCGTCGGCCTCCCCCCACCGCCACCATCCATCTGCGGCCACGGCTAATCTGTATAACCTCTTTACTTCCACCAAGCTAAACATGTGCCATCCATAGAAGCCTCCATCATTAACCACAATGTTCCACAGATCAAATCCAAGGTCGCGCATCCACCCCGCCGAAAAACACTTCTCTGACCACTCGCGCATCTCGTATAGCAACAATTGTCTCGCGGCTAAATTCTCATCGTAACTCATTGATTCTCTCCATATCTGTTTACCCTTATTATACTCACAAGGATACGACTTGTCAAGACGCAAATCCCATGCTATAATCTAGATAGGCCAAAGGGGAAAAACAATGAGTTTCTACACTAACTATCCCAACCGTAAAGACTGGCGCACTCCTTACAGAAAACCAAAGTCATTTGACGCCTCGTGTCGCAATCATGGTTCAGATCCATGGAGCACCCATAACCGTCTCTATAATCACTATCGCACAGAGCAAGAATCCCTAGCTGAGCTACGCGCGTTTAGACTCGGTCACTACACCACCCCTCTCTACGCTCCTGTTGACGAACACGAAGAGCAGCTTTTCAGCTACAACTATTGGGACTACATCTAACGTTGCTACCACAGCCTCAACTGCATTTCACTAACGCGTTTCGTAGCCACGTCGAATATCGCTTTATCCATCTCAATTCCGATATAATGGCGTCGTATATTCTTACATGCCACAATAGTAGAGCCACTTCCCATACAATTATCCAGCACCGTATCTCCGACTTGCGTATACGTCTCCACTAGATACTCACATAGCTCAACGGGTTTCTGTGTAGGGTGCAACGCATTGCTATTGTGCACCGGCTTAAACGTGAGCAGATTCGTAGGGTGTTTATCTGTAACCATCTTTCCCTCATAACCAACCCCCTGTTTTCCACCCATAATCTCAGTTCGAGACCCCTCCTTGCTCCACATTGGTTTATCGCGTTTGGTCATCTTGGGATAATAGCATATACGACCTCTTCCAAGCACGCACACATCCTCCGTTTGTTGCATCGGCCTATACCTAGCAACTAGATGACCTCTACCAAACGTCTTGTCCCACACCCATGCATACTTAAACATGGTCACGTTAGACATAATCAACGCGCTTGTAAATGGTTGTGTTCCAAACAACACAATTGCGCCATCGTCCTTCACAACCCTTAGATATTGTTCCCACAGTGCATCAAACGGGACAATCACATCCCACTTTAATTTGGTGGTTGCGTAAGGCAGATCGCATAGCACCATATCCACGCTTTTATCCTCAATATCTGGCATAACATCAAGGCAATCTCCGTTAATCAAACAATCTATTTCCATGCTCTTTATCCCCCCTATAAACAATAGAGGAAGCGCATCTAGTATCGACACGCTTCCTCTATATCACAGCTTTACTACAATCTCAAGTCACATTGACCAGCGCTACATGAGACTTCATGCGAGCTTTCAGTTCTGTCTACTCGCTCTATATCTTTTAGAAGACCAAAGTCAATCACTGGCTCCATGGCTTTCAACTCGTAGTATTCATCCTCGTTCAACTCAACGTAAGGCGCATTCTCATACTTAGCATCACTACGCGGCAAAAATGACAGACCACTTACAACGTCCTGATTATCATAAACCCATTGCTTCACAAAGTCAAGCTCATCTTCATCGTAATAACAGGTCATGCTCACCGAGTGTTCTGCGTAACACGTCTTAACCTGTTTCCAATAATCAAGATGCGTTGCAGCGTCAATCATGTCGCGTGTAACAGCACCGCCTGGCGACTTGATCGCAAACCCCACCACAAACGTTGTATCGCTTTCTTGAACCATCGCAATGCCACTTCTCTTCAACACCTCAAACAGCGGACTGTTAACGTTGACCCTAACGTTGCGTTTATAGAACTTACTCCATCGTGGATGCACACCGCTACTCACATTGAGCAGCACGCCGCTGTTTCCGCTTGGTTTCACCAGCGTTGTCGCGGCGCTTTGTGGAATCCCCAACTCTTTTGCAACCCTCTTATTAGTCATCACCGCGCAGCTCTTCATAGCGATCTGTGTCAATGGATCTCTGGCTTCCTCACAGTCAAAGTGACCAGTAGTGTCAACGCCGGTTAAGACCTCTTCTTCTGCGTTGCGTTTCCACCCCGGTCTAAGATAGTGGAAGTCCGTTGCTAGCGCTTGAATCGTGCCAATCGTTGCCGCGATCTCAGCCTTGTCACACAATTGATTAACTGTGTCACCTGCTCTTGCAACCACTTGCGTCAGATTGCACAAGCCACCGCCATCTGAATTGCCGTCTTTGTCAGCTATGATCAGCACGCTCTCCGCGCAAGCATTCGTCCCGTACACATGCTCTCTGTCGCGTCTAATTGGCAGCGTCTTCATCGTGGCATAGCGCGAGAAAAATCCAGGCTCACCATTGAATCCATCGTGCATCACATCAAAGAACGCGTCGATCTCATCCTTTGTCAACTCTCTGGTCCACACAGCGGAATTGTTAGCATTAACGCGGAATGGTCTATCAACCCAATACTCACCGTTCTTCACATTCATCATCGCGTCGTCGTCAAGATCAAACAGCGCCAAAAGTGCGGATCTTCTCATCGCTCCCATAACCACGCAATCAGCCGTCTTTGTCACAATATCATATATATCTACAGTGCTTAATTGCTTGCCTTGATTGCGTAGAATGAGATCGCGCGAGAAATCTAGGAGCTGCTTGAGAGGCAAAAATCCGCTCGCCGTTCCACCTTTTGTTTTGAGCACCGCACCTGCGGGTCTAATGCGTGAATAGTCAAAGTGAACGTCGCCACCACCAAACCAGATTGATAATCCCATCTTAAATGCGTCGCACCACCCCTCAGTTGAGTCCTGTATTGTGTGTACAATGTTGCCACGCGGACTTACATGCTGTCTTTCCACTATAGGAAGCTTATCAGTAAACTGTCGCTCTACAGAGAATCCAACACCAACACCGTTCATCGAAAGATACATGATCTCAACAAACGCCGCTAGCTCATTCATTGCAATGGCAGCGCAGTTGTAGCAACTAATTGGCGATCTCCTCGCTGCTTTTCCAGCCATTGCCATCAGGCGCATCGAAGGCATCACTTCCATTCTTAACACCGCCTCATAAATGCGCTTATACTCACTCTCGTCTAACTTGTTCTCGGATAGCTCTCTCAAATAATTGCATGCTCTCTCAACAGTTTCGCTCCACACCTCCCGGCGTCCCAAATCATCACGCCACCTCGAATACTTACTATAAAACACATACTCACTTAACTGATTATCAAAGTACCTCTTATTATCCTCGAATACATCAACATTAAAAAAGAAATCCATCGTACTTATCTCCTTGTAAACAAAGACTGCGCTGCGCCGTAAGGCAACGCAATCTGTGGGGGGTATTCCTCTATTATACCACCGCTTCTAGGTCCACGCAAGTGCCTCTTGACAAACTCGTTAATCCTTGTTATACTATAGAGGAGAAAAGGAGACATATAATGAGTAAGTGCAAGCATGAGCGAATCCAGATTATAGAAACCGGAACAGTCCTTACAACACACCGGCGCAACGCTGATTGCAGCTGGCATCACGATACCGAGCCTGGAGATTATCACGTAATGATTGAAGTGTACTGTCCTGACTGCTACTTAAACAGGTCGTATGGAACGAAGAAACCAAAATGGTTGATCCAATTACTAGACGAAATGCCCGCTGCCCCTGACGCTTCCTACATAATGGTAGATAATGGAGAACGCGATGAGTGACGGAATTATTGACGAGGAAGACACAATTTACTATCTACTTTTCCCTGATGACTTCGCGATTATTACCGGCGAGAAGGATGTACATTCTATTCGCGCCTACGGAGAGCCGTCACATTACTGCGATACCGCGTGGTTTATTGTCTGCGACATCAACGGTAACATTCTTATGCGTATCAATAGCGCCTACGTTCAGATCATCGGTTATCAGCCATTGCCTAACGATGACTACGCACACCTAAACCAAGCGCGTTGGTTTCCAGAAGAGGAATAACATGCCTGAACAGGAACACCCAAGACGCATATATCTACAACACCATGACGAATACTATGAGTTTTTTGGCGAAGAAATAACCTGGTGCAGTGACCGTGTCAACGACGACGACTTAGAGTACATATCAATTGACGCATTGCTAGAGTTCATTGACAAGATAGAAAACGAATCATTCTCAGGCGTCGATGACTTCGTTGATCAAGGACGCGCGGGAGTTGCTAACGAACTGTTAATGCTCATAAGGTCGCCGTGATCGCGCGTAATCATCATTGCGCGTTGGTTTCCTATAAGAAGAATCATCCTCAGCGGTTGCTGCCAAGAATGATTTAGTGCGTTGATTAACTATATTTATAGTACCATTATACTACAGAAAAGGTGAGTGACAATGAGAACCGAAAGCGAAGTCCTGGCGTTGTTGTGCGTGATTGCAGACACAGCTAGTTATTACGCTGACACGCTGCAAGAACTAAACGACGATGAGTTAGAGGATTACGGATACAGTAAAGCGGAGTACAACGAGATGATAACAGACATTGCATGCATGGCTAACTATATGGCATTGCGTATTGATGAGCCGCGAGAGGAATATATCTTGGTGCCGGACGAGTTTCAGAAGTGGCTTAATAGAGACGACTCAGAGTTTGATCGGTACTTTGATACGATCTAGAAATTGCCACTAATCGCGTCGTCGGTTTCTTCTAGAGTACAGAGACAACGAAAGCCACTGCAAGCCAAGTCACGAGAACGCGGTAAGTATTTTGAGTTTGCCTGCCACTCCGACGATGTGTGTACTTGGCCATCAAGACGCGTACAATCTACGCAATGGTCTGAGGTTGGTCCCATCACAAACTCATAGCGCTGGTCTTTGCGAGAGGGAGCGCTTATTTGACCAATAGGATATGCCGCACTAGCCGAGTCACGCCAAAGAGCTACACGACGTTCTAGAACATCTTTGCGATCAGTGTAACGACCGCTGTAAATAGCGTCAGCAAAGCCGGGGATCGCGTCAGCGTTAGTGTTGATGAGACTTGTGATTATGGGAGACAGTTTGGTTTCACGATCATTGTATGATGGATCGTTATAGCCTAGCTCAAAGATCGCGAGTAGTGTAAGACCAGACAGTGTTAATAGCGCGTCTTCAAACACACTTTGAGTGATAAGCGATTCGTTGGCTGATTGTGCTAGATCTAAGAGTTCGTCGTGATAAGTGTCTAGCGCGTCTGAGAGCGGGTCTTCTTCCTCTTGCTCTTTCCTGATCGCTTTACGCGCAGCATTTGTAACTTTTTGAGCCAAAGTGCTTGTGGGGAATAAGAAGTTGTATCGAGCCTTGATTGCCTTTTGGTCAAACGAGTAATCCTTTCTCAAAGATGCAGTTGCTGTCTCGGTCTCGGTCTCGGTTATATCAAGCGGTTCTACATCACCGAGCGGTTCTGTGGCAAGTAGCAACGAGCTGTCACCAGCTGCGTTGCTTACTGTATCGCGAGCGTGTAGATTATCGTCCCCACCAATTTCAACGCCGGGAGTTAGGTTTTGCTCACCCATCGCGTTTAGATATTTCTCTTCCAGGTCACCTTCGTCAGATGCAATTTGACGCGCGATCTGAGGTGAGATTTCACCACTCTTGATCATTATGGTACGCGTTTCTGCACGTAGCTTCTTGACGGTTTCCTCTTGCTGCTCCTGCTGTGTGTCGCGCTCAATGTACTTGAAACGCACGCTTTGTGGTAAAATACCCCTAAAGTTTAGCGCGTTAGAAGTCGTGTCCATAAACAAGCGCGATGACTTTCCTCTGGATTGACGCGCCATAGTTTCAGACTGCGAGGCCGTTCCTAATCCCTTGCCTGGTAACGGAGCCAAAAAGCCATAGTCAACACCCAGAGCTAGAGCCAAGACACTTACGTACCATTCAAGTGTAGTCGATTCCTCAAAGCCGTCTGGCATTGAGGCTAGATTAATAGTTGTAACTGTGGGAGTAGCACTAGGATCGAAGGTGGAGGCAATCACAGGCTGTGAATAGCGCTGTAAGCCAACGTTAGCCGCGTTCTGGCGTGATTGAGTGATTTGATCTTGGATTATCCCAGGATCAGCGTTAGTGATATGTACAGCACGTGTGAATTCGCCACTTAGCTTTTCGTCTTTGTAGACACTTAACGATTGTAGAGTATGCGCATGCCTGAAGACACGCGAGCAAGCACACACACCAACACCGTTCATCTCCTCGATGGGTGATGGCATGTCAGAGAAAAGAATGATTTGCCACCACTTCATAGCGTGGCGTTTTCCGCCTATGTCAGTGTAGATAGCTGGGGTTTCAGGGTCGCCGGTGCGCTGTACCTTTCCAATGTCTAGATGCGCTATTCCAATTGGAGGATCTAACGGTGAGTCAAATAGTTTGTAGCTTCTTCCCCTAAGTCGTATCTTTCCGTTGGGGTGCAATGCGAACCACTCAGCGTCTTCGTTGTTCTCGTAGTATTGTTTAACGGCGGGTAGTGTTAGACCGTCAACGGTTACCTTGGAGGGACGCACGATTTCCCAAGCCGCGCCGTTGTCTTGTGATAGCAAGTCAATCGTTGTCTTAGTGACGAGTTGCTGCCACCCACCACCAAAATCAGCGGATTGCAAGAGACGTTGTGCCCACAGTACGTCTTCGCTGAGACCGGATAAGTCCCATCCAAACGCTGAGTTGCGTGCTGCTATAGAATAGACAGCACTGGCAAGAATGGGTTCGGTGCGCCAAAACTTACGCAAAAACGCATCGCGTTGTGGAGACCACCACTTAGGAAGAGTTGGATCATAGGCGTTAGCAACTCGCAATACAAGATGTCTAACGCTCTCGCTGTGATCTGGTATCTGTTGAACGCTAGATTCTACAATGTCATTGGCCATGTGATTCCTTTTTTGACATACTCCCACGGCTAAAGCGCGTGGGATTCTGGTGGAATCAAACAAGGATTGCCAGTCGAAACTGGTCTTACATCCTCTACTCCACAGCACCGAATGCCCTCGGTGCATATATTTATGCTGGCGTTTAAATCTCTATCATGCGCTGCGCCACAGTCACATATCCAAAATCTGTCGTCTAGTGTTAGCTTTTTGATTGCGCCACAGATGTGACAGGTTTTGGTTGAAGGGAAGAACCGGTCTACATAGCTTACAGCTTTCCCCCTCTGCATTGCTACCCATTCAAGGATGCTCATAAACTCTGAGCGTGCCAAGTCGCCTACCTTTCTACCCCACAACTGTTGCATACCCTTCATATTCAAATCCTCGAAGAACATGAAGTCATAACGATCTGTCAGGTTGTGAGCTAATTTGAAGAACCAATCATGTCTACGATTAACAACTCGTATGTTGATTCTGGCAACCTTCTTCTTGGCTTTATACCAGTTCTTCGAGCCTTTCTTTTTTCTGGATAGCGATTGATTCGCTTTTCTCAACTCTGCTAAAGACTGTTTAAAAAACAAAGGCGACTCGTAGATTGTGCCGTCCGACGCGGTTAGAAAAGTTTTTAATCCAAAGTCAAAACCGACGGCGCTGTTACCTGTCCTGTTGGGAACTTCGATGTCTTCCTTAACCACAAAGCAAAGCCACAATGCTCTAAGATTATCGCGTTTGATTGTCACCGTTTTGATTTGTCCGGTTATGTTTCTGCTTTTGCAGAACTTGTACACAGTGCTATCGATACGAATCTTGTTCTCACCAAGCAACTTCCAACCTGCCTGTTTCAAGGTGAATGACTTATATTTCTTTACCTTCTTGAACTTTGGTGGTGATGTTTTAATGTGACGTTTGAGATTGTTAAAGAATAGTGTGTACGCTCTATCAATACGCTCAACAATATTCTGAATTGCCTGAGATCCCACAATTTTCCAGAACTCGAACTTCGGACGCCGCTTCAACTTAGTAATATGCCTCATCAGAGCATATCGGTTTAGATGCTTTCCGGTGAGGCGATAGTACGCTCGGTGAATGGCAACACAATGATTCCAGATTATACCGGCAACATCAATGCGCTGGTGCAATAACGCATTTTTGTCATTGCGATACATCTTGAATTTAAGTGTCTTGGTAACTATCATTTACCCTTCTGTTCATCAATATATTTCTTAACTGAATCTTCTGATATGTGCCCCACTGATTCTATATAGTACGAACGCGTCCATAATGTTGGGAGTCTTGATTTTAGACTTGGGAATTCTTCTCTCAATTCGTGTGATGTGTACCCTTTAAGTTGTCCCACAATAAAATGAGGAGCATGAATAGGTGGGGACTTGATAAATACGTGAACGTGGTCCGGCATAATCTGCATATTCTCGATGATACATCCAAGCCCGGCAGATTTCTCTCTTAACAATTCCTCAAGTCGTATTGCTATATCCCCAATAAGCACGCTGCGCCTATATTTTGGACACCATATCAAATGATAACCAATATTATAAACCGATGTCCTGCTTGTTTTCCACCTATGCTTTACCATAACTATATTGTACCATATAATATATAGCTGTCAACCCCATACCATTCATCCTACGGCTTAAGTGGTAGGCTTTCTGGCTTTTCTCTCGTAAGATAGTCCTCTGTTCTATTATAGCACAGGAAAGATACATTGTCAATCCAACTTGGATCTTGACAACTAGATGAAACTATTGTATAATGCAATCATATAGAAAGGAAACTACTATGCAACCTATGATACGTTGGTATGTGATGATTAAACACGGAGGCGCTGTTGGCGGTCCCTATAAGAGCGAGGAGATTGCAAACGAACACTTCATAACGCTTAAAGAGAAGTACGAAGGATATCAGCTCATTGTTGAAGAGCGTGACATTCATAAGCTAGCGATTCGCAAGAGAGTGATGAGCGATGCTATATCTTAGCGATAATCAAACGATAGTTAGCGAAAATGGACTGGTGCTTGGTATAGAGCTAGCTAGAAATAACCGATTTGTGGTTGTGTTTACAAGCACTGATGTTGGATCTGTCGTTAAAGAGTTTGACGCGTTTGAAAACGCACGGGATTATATAACCTCTGTGTGTGTATTGTTGAGACAGAGTGGTAATGTCGTATTGATGAAAGAGTAGCTGTTATTTCTTGCGTCCGCGTCCTGTGGATCGCGTTGGTTTACATCCACCACGACCACGATTCTTGCGCGTTCCTCCTCCTGATCCATCTCGTTTTGGTGTTCCTTTTTTAGCCATGTTTTGATTCCTCCATTGATTAATCCTTACAAATGTGAGAGTAACTTAGTTCTACGCAGGATCCACCATCACTGCCCACAACTGCGCTTCCGTGTAGCCCAATACCTCAGCGATCCCCACGAGCTGCGCGCCCTCAGTCGTAGCGGCTCGCAGCGTGGCGGTGTCCGTGTAACCCAGCGACTCCAGATAATCGGCTATTCTGTCACGCCGTGACAGTGCTTGCGTTACAGTCAGTCCAGCGGCGGTCCTCACAGCCGACTCGTAGAACAGCGCCTCGTACACCTGCTCCACCAGCAACTTTGGTGACAATTGCAGGCGTAGCGGCGGCAGGCTCGTGGACATTCGCAGCAAGTCCCAACTCAGTAGTCACAACTTCCGTGATCGTGATGTTTCCGTTGTCTGAAACCCTAACCGCTCTTGGTTGATTGTCGTTGTTTATACCCGCAATAATGCTTTGATTTGCCATAGTTACCTCATAATTCTAGTTATGAATCTCTTCCTACATTATAGCATGCAAAAATGTGTTTGTCGAGTGAGTTATGATAGCCTTGATAGCACACATGTTCATGGTACAATAAAGTTAATGTATGTGTTCTTTATGTGAGGCGCACAAATGAAATTGCTTGACACAAAAGCTGGAAGACGCGTTAGAGGATCGATGACAGAGCTTCTTAATGATGCTATTGATAATCTACGCGCTGTGTTGCTGTGGGCCAAATATGAAGATGAGAACGAAGAGCTTGGCACTGACGAAAAACGCGAACGCTCTACTATAGGAAGTTTAGCTAGATCTGCTAGTCAATTGACACCAAGCAGAAGTAGCGGTGGTGGTGGCGGAACACCAAACTGGAGCGCTAAAGTAGGTCAGATTATTATTGGCAATCTGATGCGCGGCGAGGGTGGTCGTTTCGCAAGCGCCAGAAACATTAGTCGTATGATGACCCGGCTTGATAGCGCGGGGATCACACCGGATATGTTTACAGGAATGCAAGGTCTTTTGGCTGGTGATTCTGGTGGTGTTAGTGCTGGGGTGATGGCTGATCTGCGAAGCGCCGGTCTTGTAAACGATCAAGGCGTTGTACAAGGAAAAGCCAACGAGATTATTAACGCGATTAAAACTGGCGATCCTGCCAACTTGAGCGCGGTTCTCAAACCATCTTCTGGTGGTGGGGGTAGTAGTGGTGGCGGATCTACAGCGGCAGACAAAACAGAAGCACAGGCTGAGAACGTTGAAAAGATCCGTGAGGATGTTATTGCTGCCACAAAGCTAACAAGTGAACTTATTGATGCGCTGATAGCGTTTTTTGACGGTGAGGATATTGACGACGAGTTATTTAATGCGTTGGCCGATCTTGGACTTCTTAAACTAGACGCAGACGACAACGCATTTATGACCAGCAGTGGTAAGTCTATTATCACCAATCTACGACAGGCTGATTTGAGAGATGTGCTAGACGCCTATTCAAGAGGGATCAATAGTATGGCTGAAGGCAGCTCTTCATCCAGTGACGCTAAGAAGAAAGCAAACGCTGAGGCAGTAGGTAAGGTTTTTGTTGAAAGAGAATCGCTAACGCAACCACAGATCGATACACTGTTTGATTTTGACGACGGTGAAATCATAAGCGACACAGACGCTTCTAATTTGATAGATGTTGGCCTGTTGAACATTTCCAGCGACGGCGAGATCTTTATGACCACGCGGGGACAACAGTTGATCACCAGGTTTGAAGGCGGTGATACGCGTGGTGCACTAGACGCACTAAATCAGTCAAAGAACGACACGCGTAATCGTAGACTGCAAGAGTCAACCAAGCAACGTAGAGCAACCGCCGCAACATCCTTGATAGAAGATAACACAATAACTGAAGAGCAAGCAGACGCACTGATTAGAACGTGGATTGGTGTTGGTGAGGGTGTAGAGCAAGAGATACTGAGTGAGCTTGCATCGATGGGTCTTGTGCAAGACGGTAAACTAGTTGGTCTTGGCATCTTGGTTATGCAAGCGCTTGACAACGGATTAGTTTCGCTTGCTAAACAGTATCTTGCTAGTGCCAGCAGTAGTGCCAAGATGTTTAGAGGACTGAAACAACTTGGTGGAGATTACTTTTTGACGTGGACCACCAATGCGTTTATTGACAGAGACGGTGAGATTTTTACCACGAAATCAATAGAGAATTATCTGAACTATACAGACGAGAAGGGTGTTGAGGGTGTATATGATTATTGGCATATACCAGGAACAGAGTTTGCAACGATAAAATGGCAGGGTGGCGTAGGACGTTTTATGGTTGAGATAGGTCAGTTTGATAACACGCCGGTTGGCCACGCTTTTAAGGCGCTGTTTGATAAATATCCTGACGGACACCCTGATATGGCACCTTATGGATGGGGTTGTAGCCACGAATATAAGTATACGCCTACGGATAGAGAAGATGGTGTGTACGAGTGGTTTGATAAACAGAAGTCAACTATCTTGCCGTTACAGGAAGCTTCCAACCCATTCACGATGAGTGAGTTTGGACTAGGAGTTAAGAATATGAAATTGTCGGAAAAGCAACGCAGTAGTCTTATGAAAATAGCCGATGAAGTTGGTATGAGTGACCTCATCGATGTTATTGAACGGGTAGGATCGGAACGCACCGCCATTTTAGAGCAAAGTGGGTTCCAATTCAAGGCAAAGAAAGTCTGTAAGACAGAAGATGGCATCTGTTATCCCGCTACAGATTATGCTTTTGTACCCGATGCAAATAAACCGAGTACATGGAAGTTGAAGATTGCGCAAGGCAAGCCAGGCAACATTACTGTTGAACAACTTGGTCGTGCTGCAGCGGCATTTTCAGAGGGTGGCTTTCGCGGCAATTGCGTAGAGCTACCAGAAGATCAAGTTGGCGGCGTGAAACGCAAGGTTCGTGCCGAGTATGCAAAACTCGGCGTGAGTCTAAACGACATGCCTGAAAGCATTAAGAGTCTAAAGGATGAAACTATGAATCGAAAGAAGCTTGCACAGAAGATGGTTGATCTATCTGATGCGATGCCGGAGGAGGTTAGGGAAGAGTGGGATGAGGCGGCTGAAAAAGTTGCTGATCCCGAATCTGACGTACCTGCTCTGCACCGTATGTTGATTGAAATGCTGGTAGATCTTCCAGAGGAAACACGTGCTCAAGCTGAAGAACTCGTGACCGCACTTGCAGAAATCGCTATGCCTGTTGTTGAAGAAGTAATCGAAGACGAAGTGATCGAAGACGAAGTAGCTGAGGAAGAAGTGGTTGCTGAAGAGGAAGCCGTTGTTGAGGATGAGGAAGAAGACGAAGAAGACGAAGAAGAAGTAATCGTCAAGAGCGACGGCGAGACTAAATCCGCTGCTGACGTGGCACAGAGTGTGGTTGAGGAACTGCATCTGGATCAGCTGTCAGATCTTCTTGAGACACAGACTTCAGCTATTAAGGGTATGATGGACGCTGTGGAAGAGCTTGGCAACAAGTTTAAGTCGCTGAGTGAGCGCATGGAAGGTGTCGAGGCTGCCACCGAAAGCGTTGAAACTCTCACGGAAGAAGTTAAACAGGCAAAGAGTGATGTGAACGATGTGAAGCAGCAAACAGACGCCGTGATTTCAGAGAAGGCACGCTTTACGCCTTTCTGGGCCAACGGTGTGCATGTTGGATCTATAGCACGTGAAGCCGAATTGGACGACAAACAAGAGAAGTCTTATCGTAAACCCGAAGTTCCCAGTGCGATTCAAGGTATGACCAGTCGCATGTTGAATCGGGATTAGTGGAGGAATAACAATGAGTGTGGATATGCAGAATCTTATTAATGTACTACAGGCGGGACTGAAGGCTACAGGCCAGAAGGCGCCCGCCGGGACTCCCACCACCAACCTGATGCACGGATCTGGTGGGTTGTTTGGCATTGCCGGTTTGGATAACCAAGTTATCAGCGCGCGTATTACCCCGTTGGGTATTGCGTCGCAGATGCAGGTTGTGGCAAGCCGATTTACCAACCCTGAGTTCCCGTATATTACGGGTATTCGGACGGTTGCAGGACAGACTGAGCCGACCACGAAGTGTTCGACTTGTCTTTCCGGTGAAACCAAGAGCTGTATTCAGACCGCACAGTTTGGTTATGTGTGTCGTGAATCGCAAGAACTTGAGATCGGTCGTACTTTCGAGCGCGTTAATTCGGGTGAGGTTGACTTGCAGTTGGTGAATGAGATCCTTGGTAACGACGGTGATCCGTTTATGCCGAGCGAGGCTCTGAGCCGCGAGCAATCGCTGAACATCGAGACGGCGTGGTCGATGGTTGAGGTTGGCGCGATGTTCCAGAACGCTTTGGTTCCGATGTTGTGGCAGGGTAACCCCGCAAACAACGTTGGTGTCGGCTATATGGAATTCCCCGGTCTTGACATCCTGATTGGCACTGTTAAGGTTGACGCGCATACTGGTACGGAATGTCCCGCGCTTGACAGTGATGTGAAAGAGTTCTCGTACAATAGTGTAGAGACCACGCAGGCTAACGGTTCCTATATGATTGTGCGTTACATCAATACTATGGCTCTTTACTTGCGACACAATGCGATGCGCCAGCAGTTGATGCCGGTTCGCTGGACTGTTGTGATGCGACCTGAGTTGTGGAGTGAGTTGCTTGAGATTTGGCCTCTGGCTTATTTCTCGACGCGACAGACTGCACTTCCCGCAGGAAACACGAACTTCATTGATGCTACTCGCGTCCTTGAAATGCGCAATGAGATGGCGATGGGTATGTTCATTGACATCGGTGGGATGCGCTACGATGTGATGACAGACGATGGAATCTTTGAGAACACGAACATTAATAACGCGAATGTTCCCGCTGGGTTCTACGCCTCTTCAATCTACTTCGTTCCCGTTACCTATCTTGGCAACCGCCAGGGTACTTATCTAGAGTATAAGGACTATCGCTTCGCTAACGCGGAGTCCGCAGTCCTCAATGGCAAGGAAGACTTCTGGGTTTCTGATAACGGTCGCTTTATGTGGGTCGTTGAGAAGTCCAAGTGGTGCTATACGGTCAGTGGTCGAGTTGAGCCGCGAGTGATCCTCAAGGTTCCACAGCTCGCAGGTAAGATCGAGCATGTACTGTATAGCCCGCTCCAAAAATTCAGGTCCTATGACCCAGACTCAAGCTACTTCGCTGATGGAGGGGAGACCAGCAGACCAGCTATCTCGCTTTTCAACGATTGGGATCAGGTACAGCGTTAGTTTTATCACGCTAATATCTTTTAACACAAAAGAGGACTCCTATACGGGAGTCCTCTTTTCATCTCTCTATTACAACTATCTATTCTTATAACATATCAATCTGTTGACAATATTACTAATGGTCTGCTTCTTCACGTCATATATCTTCCCAATTTGTTTGTACGTATAGTTACCTGTTGCATATAACTTTCTAATATTAGCAAGATCACTGTCTGTTAGTGCTGTTTTTCTGTTCCCGGCGACATTCGCGTGCGTCTCGTGAAACGCCTTCTTCATATTTTCGCTTTGCGTAACCCATTCGAGGTTGCTGTCCACATTATTTGATCTGTTGGCGTCTATATGATTGACAAATAAATCAGTAAAGTGATTTTGTGCTATAAATGCATGCGCAACTAATCTATGAACAGCAATGCTTATTGGCTTTTCGTTTTCATAAAGTCTTACGCGACAATACCCGCTATGGATGCTCTGCCTCAGCCAAACACTTGTTTTGTTGCTATATACTCTTCCGAAATTCGTCACCATATACGCGCCGCTATCGCCAATGCAACACTCTGAAATTAGCTCGCCGCTTTTTAGTAGGCAATCCTTATCCTTTCTTTCTTTCCTAAAGTTATACATACCTATTCTGTTTTTTACTGCGTGTCGTATGTTTTCTGAATGAGAAACCCATTCCAGATTTATATAGTGCGGATTCCCCTTATTAAGATCTATGTGATTAACGTAATCTTTACCGTCCACATTTTCTATAAAATGATCTGCTACTACACGATGAATATAGTAGCCTTTCCTGCAATTATTTCTCAAGATATCAACCCTTGAATATCCGCCATCTGGCGTGTTAATTTTCATAAAATCAAACATGCTTCCAGAGTACACTCTTCCATAATTGCTTATATAAATATTGTCGTAATCATACATCAACACAAACTCTTCACCGTCTTTTAGTTCAATAAGTTTGTTGATGTAATTTAGGTAATTGCAATTCTTGACAACTAATATATTACTCACTTCATTATTTCGTCTGTTTCTATCAATGTGTATGAAGTCGTCAAGGTCTGAATTATAATCTAAAAAAGCCCGAGCAACTAAATCACATATGCGAACCTGATTACGCTTTCCATTTGTGTATAGAGCAACAAGTGTGTGTGTAGATGTTTGTCTATTTTCCTTCATCTCCTTATTGCTTTTATCGCTCCACACGCGTCCCGTATTACTAACTCTATACCCAGGGAACCCCTCTATGTCACGCCATTCTTCTAGCATTAGTTATCCTTAGTAACAACAATTACACATTAAGAGCTGTCTCTATCACGAGGATGATACATAGAGCATGTTTCTGCCTCGTCGCCATCCACAGGCTGACAAAAGTATGACATTCCGCAATACATATACATTTTTTCTTTTGCGATAACAGACGGTCTAAACACACACTCCCTACAGTCAGAACATGACCTCTTGCCTGCTGTTTCAACAGGAGTAACAACAGGTGCAACAACACTAGGATCTTCTTTTGCAAAAATGACATTCTCAAATCCAGTGGCAACAATTGCACCGACAGCAGCCGACATACCCTTTAGAAAATCTCGTCTCTTCATAGTTTATTCTCCTGTGCTCGTGCGTCCATAATCTCAAGCGCCTCATACAACGCAAACGGACGATATTCCCCTGTTAAACGGAACGCATTATCAACGCCAACGTCAAGAATCCTCTCTGTTCTACTCGCGTCAAGTTTACCATGAGAGTGACCGTGACAATGATACTGATTATAATGCTTTCTAGGCCAAATCTGAAGAGGAAAATGACATAAAGTTACAAACCTGTTATCCTCTTTCAACACCATCAGCGGTGGCTCAAATGATACCCACGAAGGAACCTCATATATCTCTTTTGGCAACCAAAATCTATCGTGGTGGAACGGATACGACAACACATGTATCTCACCGTTTAGCACTGAAAACAACTCATTAGCGCGATGCAAATCACCGAACACAAAGTCCCCCAAATAATACACAGTATCATTCCTACTCACCGTCTTATTCCACGCGTCAATCAGCGTATTGTTCATTGCCTCAACGTTCACAAAGTCACGATTACAGTAACCCAAAATCTTAGTGTGGTCAAAGTGGGAATCCGCACTCAAGAAGATCATGACTCATCCTGGTGACGCTCTAGATAATCGTTCTTGTAACCCACAATCTTACTCATCTCCCGCTGTGCGTCTTTGTTAGAGTATCCCATAAATGTCATCTCAAACAAACAGTTAGAAGCGATGTCCTTGTTAGAGAATTCATCCAACAGATACTTGGGAACCTGTGCGCCAAGCACCTCCTCCCATGTCATCCCCATTATAGAATAACCCATGACTTCATCGCTCTTAACACAATTCGTATACAAGTACAACTCACCGCTGTCATCGTCGCTTGGATACCACATCATCTTTAGCTTGAACTCAGACTCAACTGGCTCCGTTACATAAATCTCATCCATTGCCTCTTGATAGCCAATTAGATTAGAGACCTCTTCTGGAAACTGTTCAAGCAATTTATCAAGAACCGTTGTCGGAAAGCATGCCTCAAACGCATCTTTAACTATCACGATAGCTCCTCAATAATTACTTTCTTAAACAACTCAAACGTATCATAGATATCCTGTTGCTCTTTAGCCGGTCGTTGCGACACATAGTGAACAAAGGTTTGCTCACCAAAGTCAGCGAGAATCACAAAAGCATCCTCAAACGAAGACGCATACTTTGCGTGAATGCGCGGTAAAATACCTGTGCCTGGTTTCTTGTTAATTGCCATGTTGTCTCCTTTATTACCATTATAGATGAATTGAATCGATTTGTCAATACTCAATCTTGACATTTATACAATTTCGTGCTACACTATATGCAGAGTGTTGTACAAGGAGAGAAATGAAAGTAAAGCTAGAGCCGTCACTTGAACAGATAGGGACTGACAACGGTGTGGGTCAGGTAATCGAAAACCATCTACGCTATTTTCCTGAGTTTGACATTGAGATTGTATCCGGTGACACCTATGATCTCACAGCGTCGCATCTGGGATATAACGTTGACGCAGACGTACACCACAACCACGGCTTATGGCTAGGGGGACTTGATAAAGAACGCGGTGAACAAAACGCACTTATAATCGAAAGCTGTAGACGCGCCAAACAAGTCATTGTTCCATCCAACTACGTTGCCGCATACTTTCAACGCGACATGAGACTAGATCCCAACGTTATTGGCCATGGCGTTAATTGGGAAGAGTGGCAATCACCCGACAATCACGGCTATGTATTGTGGGATAAAAATCGTCCCTCTACTGTATGCGACCCACATCCTGTAACAGTGTTAGCAACCGCATTCCCAGATCTTCCATTTGTGACCACCTTTGTTGAAGACGACATACACCGCCACAATATCTATGCGACAGGACGTATTGAGTTTGAACAAATGCGCACCGTTGTACAACGAGCACACGTCTATCTTGCTACTACCAAGGAAACATTCGGCATTGCCACACTACAAGCAATGGCGGCCGGAATCCCCGTTGTCGGCTATGACTGGGGTGGCACCTCCGACATTGTACGCAATGGAATTGATGGCGTTCTCGTCAAACCAAAAGATGAGGCCACTCTTAAAGAAGCGCTAAATCACGTCCTCAAACATCGCGACGAGCTAGGCTCTAACGCAAGAGATCGCGCCAAAGAGTTCTCTTGGCAAAACGTTGTCAAGAGTATCGCTGACGTATATCAACGCGCTGCCATTGTTGAAGAACCAACTGTAAGCGTAATCATCCCCTGCTATAATCTCGCTGGCGTACTCACCAGAGCCGTACAGTCAGCGGCAGAACAAACCTACGCACTCTTAAAAGAGATCATCATCGTTGACGACGGCTCCACGGACGATACCCGCTTTGTAGCACAACAACTTATGGAAAGAGATCCACGCATCAAGTACATTCGCCAAAACAACGGTGGTGTAGCGGTTGCCAGAAACACAGGCATTGAACACGCCACCTCCAAATACATCTGTTGTCTTGACTCTGACGACGAAATCAAACCCACCTTCCTTGAAAAGATGATCCACTCACTAGAACACTTTAAAGCACTACGACTAGCCTACTCTAAGATAGAGCTGGTGTTCGAGAACGGCAATCGTGGAACGGGACCATGGCCTGGCGTGTTCGATGGCGACGCCATGCTAAGAGGCGAGAATCAAGTCCCTACCTGTTGTGTCTTTTACAAAGAAGACTGGCAACGACTCGGTGGCTACAAACAGCGTTATTGTCCGAAAGGATTTGGTGCTGAAGACGCAGAGTTTTGGCTACGATTCACCAAGCACGGCTATCGTGCTGGCCTCGCGTCAACAGAGCCGTTGTTCGTATATCATCTTGGTGGTGGTACATCTAAAGACTATGAGGAACCAAACTATCTCGCGTGGCACACCGACCTTGAAACGGGGTGGCTTCCCTTTTCGGCAATCAGCGAAAACGAAATACACGAAGTCACAGAGTACGATCAACCCATATACAGCGTCATCATACCTGTTGGTCCTGGCCATGAACCCTACCTTGAAGACGCACTAGACAGCGTTGAGGCACAAAGCGACAAACGATGGGAATGTATCGTGGTATGGAACATGCGACCAGAAGTGCTCCTCTCAAATTCTATCGTAGACAGACTACACTTTGCATACCCCTTTGTCAAGTTTGTCAATGCTTACGAAAAGCAAGGTGCTGGATACGCTCGTAACGTAGGCGCTCAACACGCAAGCGGAGAATACCTTGTATTCCTTGACGCCGACGACTACCTACAACCAAAGTTCCTAGAACTAACACGCAAGGCCAGAGAGCACTTTAACGCAGATTGGGTATACACCGATCTTTTTACACAAACAAAAGATAAAAACGAATTGTTCGAGTGTAAAGAATGGGACATTGACACGCTGTGGCGACGCGGTATTATGGGTGTTACTTGCCTCTACACGCGTGAGGCATTTGATTTGGTTGGCGGCTTTGATGAAGAGTACAACCGTGAGGACTGGGACTTTCACATGCGTCTTGCACAAGCTGGACTGTGTGGGTTAAGACTTCCATTCCCACTATTCACATACAGACAGCAACTTGGATTTAGGCGCGAGTATTACAAGATTGCTAAAAGCGCAGAAGAATCAATGGCAATGAAGCTAGAAGACGTAGCGCGCATTCACGAGATATTCAATGTAGAGGAGCTAAGGGTGGCATGTTCAGGATGTTCTAATCAAAAAGTGGAGATAAAAACAGTGTCAAACAACGATCTAGAAACAATGGACTACACAAGCACCATTAAAGCACGTTCAAGCGGCGTAACATTCAGGGGACCAGTTACAGGAACCCCCTATCGCACCAACGACGGCGTGATCATTAACGTGCACCCACAAGACGCAGACGCGTTTGAGTCACGCAGGCTTTTCAAGCGACGTCCACGTCCACGTGCGATTTCAGCAGGAGAACCAATTGTAGCACAAAAGCCAAAGACCGCTGCTATCGTAGAGAAAACATGGGGAGCTGAAGTTAAGTCGATTAACGACGAAGCCATGAAAGCCTCAGACGCCGCACGCGAAGACACCGAAAAGATGATGCGTGAAATGTTTGGTGACGCCTACGCCAACGAAGATCAAGAAGAAGAAAAACCACCCATGATTGACACATGGTGGAAAACACCATCATCAAGAACTGTCGGCTACAACAAAACACTTCTCGTGCAAAACAAGCTCACGCGCGACCAGCTTAACGTGATGGAGGCGGCTGAAAAAGCAGGCAAGAACCGTGTTACTCTCCTACGAGAGATTCACACTTGCTTAGACTTACGTAATTACGTGATATAATAGATTCATGACTATCACAATGTATGGAGATCTAAAACGCAAGTCTCTTTTGAGTCTAGTCAGATACGCGCAGCTAATGGGAATAGACCCTATCAGATTCTTTGGCGGCTACTCTTCATTAAAACCGGCTGCCGCGTGTGACGACACATGGTTTGAATATACGTGGCAAGACGGTGGAAAAGTATCACGCGAAGAGATTCTTTTAGAGATTCTTAAAGCCGAGCAAGAGATTGCTGACTTTGTGGGGTTCTGGCCTGCGCCTCGCTGGATCTCAAGTGAAGCATATTCATACCCCCAATTCTTTGAGCCAGGCTATCGCTGCACAAGTGGACGCACGTACATCAACAATAAAACTGTCAAGCTAAATTATGGCTATGTACACTATGGTGGTGTACGTGCGACCACACTCATTGAAACTGCGACCAGAAACGATAACATCGACTCTACCGGCGACGGCTACGCCGATCTTGCTGTGTGGACAATCACTGACATCTCCTATACACCCACACAGATCAAAGCATACATCAAACCCCACGACGCACTAGACGTTGATAACTGTAGAACAGATCCATCGTCATATGGTGCTGACGACGCATGGGAAGTCAGAGACGTTCGTATACAATACGATAGTGCCACCAGCACTGCAACCCTCTACATACCACGCTACCAGATGCTAAAACCTCAACTACAACGCGTTATCAATGTCAGCGTACTAGACGTAGCTGTGGACACAAACTTTGTGGACGACCTAGTTTTCTATCGCGTTTACAATGACGCCTCCACACAAGTACAATTCTTGTGGACCAGCGACGAAGCCTGCACAAGCGTGTCGTGTGCGTGGTCATCTCAGGACGGATGTATACAGACATCTGACAGTCGATTAGGAAACGTGATACTTTCACCTGGAACCTACGACGCTGACACCGACGCCTACACATCTGCCTCAGCGTGGACACAAGGTATCGATCCACACAAAGTACTCATCTCTTATTACAGCGGCTATATAGACGAATTTACACGTTCAGCCGATCAACTCTCTACGTTCTTTGCCAATCAAATAGCAAAGCTGGCCTCCTCAAGAATACCACGACGTTTCTGTAACTGTGAAAACATACAGCAACTTGTAGACAGATGGCAAGAAGACACAGCGCGTGCTAGTACGGAGCGCTCCTACATTACCGCACTAGACCTCGCTAATCCCTTTGGCTCAAAAGTTGGAGAACTTGAAGTATATCGCGCACTCAAACGCTACGGCCTACGTGTAAAACGTGGTGTCAACACCTACGTCTAGCCACTTGGTGATTGTTCCTCTCATTGAAACGAGAAGCTTCTAGAACTTACGTTCAAGCTCGCCAACCCACGAGCCAAGATATTCAGAGACGCATTTAGATCTCTGTCAATCTCTAATCCACAATGAGGACATCTATGAGTACGTTCAGATAATGCTTTCTTAACAATCTGACCACAACTAGAACACATCTTAGATGTATTACGAGGATCAACGAGTATTACACTACGACCAGCATATTCTGCTTTGTACATAGTGTATCGTACCAGCTGATTCCACGCTGCATCTGAGATGCTTTTGTTCATGCCACGCCAGTTGTTCTTCTGCATATCCTGAATGTCAAGATCCTCAAAGACAATAACTTGAAACTCATTAACTAAACGACGACTTAACTTGTGAGCAAAGTCCTTGCGTCGATTAGTAATACGCTTATGAATGTGCTGAATAACTCGTTTGTGCTTATGATAATCAAAAGACCCCCTGCGCGACCTCGACAGCTTTCGCTGAGTTTTTGCTAATACCTGTTCATCCTTGCGAAAGAAGCGTGGATTATCAATTTGCTTTCCAGTTGAAAACGTTGCAAATTTTAGCAACCCAACATCAACGCCAACAACTCTAGAAACAGGCGCGAGTGGAACGGCTTCTACCTCACACGAAAAACAGGCATACCAATTACCTAGTCTGTCGCGCTTAATCGTAAGTGTCTTGATCTTGCCTTCAATAGAGCGATGAAGCCTGATCTTAACGTTTCCAATCTTGGAAAGATAGAGCTTTTTGTCGTTGGTGAACTTAAACCCGCTCTGTGGAAATGTAAATGAGTCGTATCTATCAGCACCACGAAAGCGTGGATACCCAGGCTTCTCATTGCACTTGACGCGACGAAAAAATGCTTGGAACGCTAAATCTACACGAGCACAAGCGTCTCGAAGACATTGTGAATATGCGTTGCTGAGAAAGGCGTGCTCTTTTTTCCATTCAGGCAACATGTTAAATGTATCGTAACGACTGACGCTTTCCTTGCGTAATTCCCATGCTGTTTTGCGTGTCTCAAGAGTTTGATTATATACCCATCGACACGCCTCAAGCGCTTTGTTGAGCGCGCCTCGCTGTGTCTTAGTAGGAAATAGACGATACTTATAGGTCTGTTTCATGTTTATATTATAGCATATTATGCAGTAAAGTCAAGGGCATAAGATGTTTATTCTCCCCTTTGAAAATAGAGACTTTGTGCATCGCGCTGACGAGGAATGTCCCAGTTGTCCATTTGAGTCGTGTTTCTACACCCTGATAGTGGAAGAACTTGCGTTATAATAGAGATATGAGAGATATGAGTCTGGTTTATTTCGTGGTGGGGGTGCTGGCAACGTATCGACTCACGAGTCTTTTGCAGCGTGAGAAGGGACCGTTTGACATGTTTGTGTGGATTAGAAAACGATTTGGCGTTATTCATGATCATTTAGGGTTTCCACATGGCTATCCTGAGACGCTGTTTGGAGAGCTGTTTGAGTGTCTTTGGTGTCTTAGCGTGTGGGTTGGAGCAATGGTTACTGTGGTGATGGTGTTGGGTTGGTGGTGGCTCTTATTGCCACTGGCCTTATCTGGAGGAGCGATACTGTGTGTAGAGGGTGTGGAAGGATAAAGTATGTGGCACCGGCGACTAAACCGGAGTCTGAACCCGTAGTGGAAAGTTACAGAACCGACGAAGAGGTTCTGGTAGTATATAGTGGTAGTGCGGTACTTAGAGTTACAGGATGCAAGAGCGGTCATAGTTACCTATTTGCACCTGGTGTTACAAGAAGTATTGACAAGAACGATGCGGGTTGTATTGTCGATATGGAAGCGTTTAAGTATGGCGGGTAGCCAGTGGAGGGTGATAAAAGCGTCTATACCAGATATTAGCAAGATGTTGAAACCTTTTGAAAGGAATATGGGTTTCTATCTTACTAAGGTCAAGGCGTCTTTTTCATCGTCTACGCAGACGTGGGACCATAAACCAGTCTTCGATAAAGAAGTGCAAACGATTGGTGGATGGGGTAGTATGGTTAAGATTGTAGGAACAGTAAGTACCGAGGATGATGTATATCGGTATCTGAACGATGGAACTAGCGTTAGGTACGCGACAATGACACCTAACTTTAAGGCCAAGACGAAACCAGGAAGAATCTCTGCTGGTGCGGGAGCTGGCAGGGTTTCATATGTGTTAAGATCTAGGCCAAGACCGGGTATCAAACCGCGTAAGTTTGATGAGTTGATCGCTAAGGCGCGACAAAAGGATCTGGAGTCGTTTTTTGCTAAGGCTGTAAGCCAAGCGATAACGGCAAGTGGTCATAAAATTTAGAGGTGAAAAAACGATGGCAGAATATCTAACCGCAGGAATGGGTGGGATTTGGATGCAGCCTGATGGAGCTGGCACAGAGCTGGTCTATTTGGGGT
>Ga0307428_1000316_pt1 | contig 35082 bp, 31 predicted proteins | sample SalMarWE160240MG_FD_202161 | JGI IMG/M metagenome (GOLD analysis project Ga0307428, IMG submission 202161) | Salt marsh sediment microbial communities from the Plum Island Ecosystem LTER, Massachusetts, United States - WE1603-240 | ecosystem: Environmental > Aquatic > Marine > Intertidal zone >...
GCGCGCGTTCTCGTCGAGCGGTTCCCCCTCACCCGGCTCGCTTCGCTCGCCACCCTCTCCCACGAGGGGAGAGGGTTGCGCTGTGCCTGGTTGCGCCGGCTGCGCCAGCAGCCGCAGCCACAGATACTGCGCCACGTTGGTGTCCTGATACTCGTCCACCAGGATGTACTTGAAGCGCTGCTGATACTGCCGCAGCACGTCCGGGTTCTGCTTGAACAGCCGGATGCATTCGAGAAGAAGATCTCCGAAATCGGCGGCGTTGAGCGTCTTCAGCCGCTCCTGATAGGCCAGATAAAGCTTCTTGCCCTTGCCGTTGGCGAAGCCCGCCGCTTCCCCGGTCGGGACCTGGTCGGGACTCAAGCCACGGTTCTTCCAGCCGTCGAGGATCATGGCGAACACCCGAGCTGGCCATCTTTTGTCGTCGAGCTTCTCCGCTTCTAAGAGCATTTTGATCAGCCGGATCTGGTCGTCGACATCCAAAATCGTGAAATTCGACTTCAAACCGACCAGCTCCGCGTGCCTGCGCAAAATCTTGACGCCGATGGAGTGGAACGTTCCAAGCCACGGCATTCCCTCGACAAATTGGCCGACCATCGCGCTGACGCGGTCCTTCATCTCGCGCGCCGCCTTGTTGGTGAAGGTCACCGCCAGGATGTCGCCGGGCCGCGCCCGCCCCAGATTCAAAATGTGGGCGATCCGCGTTGTTAAGACACGGGTTTTTCCGGTTCCCGCGCCCGCCAGCACCAGCACCGGCCCGTCCAGCGTTTCAACGGCTTCGCGCTGCTCCGGATTGAGTTCCAGCAGATAAGGCGTCGGCCGCGCGCCCAGCGCACGCGCGGCGATGCCGCCTGCGACGGGTTGCGGCGCGGGTTCGGCGGGCTGGTAACACTTGGGCTCGGCCATTTCTGCGTGATTCTTTCCCGCCCAAGATGGCACTCAAGCGGGCCAAATTCGAGGCCTGCACGGCCGCCTTGTCCGCCTGTTGCCACCGCTTTAGCGTCGTTTTCCGGCTTTTCAAAACAATTCAGGGGGGAATTCCCGTGCGACTGAAAGACAAAGTGGCCATCATCACCGGCGCCGGCCGCGGCATCGGCCGCGACATCGCGCTTCGCTACGCCAAAGAGGGCGCCCATGTCGTGATCAACGACGTCGATCCGGCCACGGCCAAGGCCACCGCCCAGGACGTCGCCAAAGCCGGCGTGCGCAGCATTGACGTTGTGGCGGACGTTGCGAAGGTTGAAGACATTGAAAACCTTGTCGCTGCGACTTTGAAAGAATTCGGCCGCGTCGACATCCTGGTCAACAACGCCATGAAGATCGTGCCGGGCAAGCTCGAGGAGCTGTCGGAAGCGGCCTGGGACACCACCATGAATATCGGCCTGAAGGGCGCGTTCCTTATGAGCCAGGCCTGCGCGCGTCCCATGATCGCGCAGAAGTCCGGCGCCATCGTCAATATCGCCTCGATCGCCGGCCTGTTCCCCTACAACTGGGCCGGCGCCTATTCCGTGGTCAAGGCAGGTTTGATCATGTTGACCAAATTGCAAGCTTTGGAATGGGCCCCCTTCGGCCTCCGCGCTAATGCCATCACGCCGGGCTACATTCGCACGCCCGGCACCGAGGGCATGTATGCCGATCCGGAAATCTACGAGGGCCGCCGCAAGGGCGTGCCCATGGGCCGTGTCGGCTCGGGCGAGGATATCGCCGGCCCCGCGGTCTTCCTGGCCTGCGACGAGTCGCGCTACACGACAGGAAGTGTGGTCGGCGCCGACGGCGGCCAGGCGGTCGGCTATTTCCTCACGGTGCCCGGGCGGCGGTTTTCGGGCGGGCGGATCGACTAGATAACATGTTCGTCGGCTGGTCCTCGGGTGTGCAAAACAAATGTCCGCTTCGCATTGGTGGCGGACTCCGAATAAGATGGCCTCCAGTGCCTCATGCTGCGAAACCCGCTCTAATGAAAGCTGGATATTTTTATCAGAAAATCGTGCAATCGTTATGCGGCTGTTCGCGACCAAGCCCTAAAGAAATTTGAAAATCATGCGAAGCGGTTCATGAGCAGACTGGTGTCGGCATCTTTGTCGGTCGGACTATTGGCCTATGCGGGAGGCCCAGTGTTCGCGCACCACTCGACGGCGCTGTATGAATATTTCGACACCACCATCGCAGGGACGGTGCTGGAGTTCAGGTACATCAATCCGCACAGCATTCTTGTTCTCAGGCAAACCGGCGCCACCGGCCGCGCAAGGATCTGGCGCCTCGAGGGCTATCCGCCAGCGGCGTTGGCTCGCGAGGGATTTTCTCGCAATAGTTTGCGGCCAGGCGACCGGATAATCTTGCAGATTCAGCGGCTTCGCAGCGGGAAAGCTGGCGGCTATTGGAAACCGAGAACGGTTATCATACAGAATCGTCGCTAGTTCGTAGGCCACCGCTGCGTGAACATGTCTAGCCGCTGCGAACAAAGGTAACACCCGAATTTGCGATGAGCCTGACCGTCAGCCAAACGACAGCGCCTTGCGATAGAGCGTATTAAATATGCTGGCGCTCGTGCGATGGCTCTCCGAAACCTCGGCGAGCTCGGCTATTCGGGAGGTCGACGGGCTCATTCCGTTATTGCAGACAATCCACATCCTCGCCATCGCGATGGTGATGTCATCGCTCTTGATGATCGATCTCCGCGTTCTGCAAGTAACGATATCACAAACACAATCCATTGCCGATGCCGCGCATCGCTTCGAATCGTGGATATGGACCGGTCTTGTATTGCTCGCCGCCAGCGGTGTGACGCTGATCATCGCGGAGCCACAACGTACGTTGCCCAATTCTTCGTTCCAGACGAAGATCGTCTTGATCGCACTTGCGGCCGCGACGACATACGCCCTTCGAATATCTCTGCGGCGCAATGCCGAGTTCTTTAGTGTTTCCGGTAAAGCCACTCGCGCAGCAAAGCTGCTCGCCGTCAGCGCGTTTATTCTGTGGTGCGCGGTCGCCGCGGCGGGACGGTTCATCGCCTATACGCAGCCGACCTAGCCGAATGCCGTGGGCCAATCACTGCACACGAGGAACGAGCCTTGGACTACGTCATTGCGCTGCTAGAGTCGCTGGAGCACTCTGCGCTCGCCGTCTCTATCGCTGAGTCGAATTGGGCGTTCCCGATAGTCGAAACGATCCACGTCATCGCGCTGGCGCTCACGATCGGCACAGTACTGATCATGGACCTTCGGCTGCTCGGGCTTGCGTCGGCCAAGCAGCGCTACACCGCACTGAGGCGGGATGTGTTCCCGTGGACATGGTGGGCGTTCGGCGGAGCCGTCGTCAGCGGATGCCTGATGTTCATCACCCAAGCCACCGAATACTACAAGAATGAGGCATTTCGGATTAAGCTCCTTTTGCTCCTGCTTGCCGGCATCAATATGCTGGTCTTTGAGTTGATTATTGCTCGCGGCGCGGCCAACTGGAATCAAGAATCGCCCGTTCCTTGGCCCGGCAAGGTCGCTGCGTTGCTTTCCATCGCGTTGTGGATATCAATCGTCTTCTTCGGCAGGCGAGTTGGTTTTACAATGCTCCTCGGCCGAGATTGATGGGAGGCAGGCATAGTCTCTTGCAGCAATTGTTTTGCTATCGAATCTAGCGTCGTCCGGGGCGTCTGCGGCTTCGCGGCTCTTGCTGGGCTGTTCTGTGTTTTGAGCGGCGCTGCATTTTCTCAGGACGTGGTCCCGTCCGCTCTTAAAGACGAGATTTTCGCGCGGAAGATTTTGATGGACTCGATCGACAGCCATATGGATGCGATCGATTGGATGGTGAATTCCGGCAAGGCCATCGATTTGCATGAGGCCGGTGAGCATGCCGATACGATTTCCATCATGTTGATGGCATTTCCCCATCTCTTCCCGTCAAGCAGCAATCAATGGCGGCCGAATGCGAAGCGCGACCCCGCGCGCGACACCTTCGCCTTACCCGCGCTGTGGGCACATTATGCGGACTTCTATCGGCAAGCCGCGGCAGCCTCACAAGTTGCATTCAAAGCCAGTCGCGCAAAGCGGGAAGTGGACTTTAAGGCTCACGTGGCCGCGTTACGCAGCGCGTGCGACTCTTGCCATGCGGCGTATTTGAAGACGGGTGAATAGCGACTTTATGCTTGCCTGAGACGCGAAATGCAACGAGTCCGCCGCGCTTCAGGCCTTCCCTGGCATCTTGATGTTGCGCCCGGCGCCCTCCGGTACGGGCAGATGCGCATGCGCGGCCTTCATCGCGGCCAGCGATCGCATCACCGTGTCCGGAAACGGCGCCACTTTCTTCGCCGCCATGTCGACGTGCAGGGTCATGTTCTCGCTCGTTGCCGAAATCCAACCCTCGTCGGCGTGCAGCAGCCGCTCGAAATAATGGATGCGCTTTGAATCAAAATCGAGCAGCTGAAATGTCACCCGTACCGGATCGTCCTCACGGAGTTCGCGCAAGTAACGCACATGAACTTCGGCGGTGAAGGTCGAATGATGGGTCGCCTTAAGATAGTCGAGGCCGATCCCGAGCACTTCGTAGACTTCGTCCACCGTGCGGTCGAACAGCACGTTGTAATAAGCCATGTTGAGATGGCCGTTGTAGTCGATCCACGCCGGCTCGACCCGCATCAGCGACGAGACGAACGGCGCCGGGATCATGCATATTCCTTGCGCATGATCTTATCTGAAAACCGGTTCCCACTTTTCGGGATCATGCGCTGATCGGGTACACCGCCTTCTCACCGCTGAGCACGCGTGCCACGTCGGAGGCGCACTTGCTCTGCAATTCGTCGAGCGCCTCGATCGAATAGAACCCGGTGTGCGGCGTGAGGATGACGTTGTCGCGGCCGAGCAGGGGCGAATCCTTGGGCAGCGGCTCGACTGCGACCACGTCGAGCGCGGCACCCCCGATCTGGCCACTGTCGAGCGCGGCAATCAGAGCCGGCTCGTCGATCAGCGGCCCGCGCGCGGTGTTCACGATATAGGCGCCCTTCTTCATTTTGGCGAAGGCGTCGGCGTGCATCATGCCGCGGGTCTGCGGCGTGTGCGGCGCGTGCACCGAGATGTAATCGGAGGTCTTGAGCAGCGTATCGAAATCGACGCTCTCGACGCCGGCCGTCTTGAACAGATCGGCCTTGGCGTAAGGATCGAAGGCGATCACCTTCATGCCGAAGGCCTTAGCCTTGGGCGCAACCAGCCGCGGAATATTGCCGAAGCCCAGGAGCCCCACCACCGTGCCCTCGATGCGCCGGATCGGCACAACCACCGGCATCTCCCAGCGGCCAGCCTGCACGACCTTGTTGGACAGCGGGATTTTGCGGATCAGCGCCAGCAGCATGGCCATGGCGTGGTCGGACACCTCGCGGATGCAGTAGTCCGGCACGTAATTGACGGCGATGCCTTTCTCCTTGCAGGCCGGCAGGTCGATATTGTCGACGCCCAGCCCGAAGCGGCCGATCGCCTTGCAGCGGGTGAGCTGCAGGATCAAGTCGCGCGGCAGCTTGGCATAGGTCACTAGAATGGCGTCGGCGTCGCGCGCGACCTCCAGAATGTCCTCGGCGCTGGTGCTTTTCGCCATGCGCAAGGTCGGATTGAGGCGCGCCAGCGCGGCCTTGGCCGAATCGAGGGTCGGAAAAATGTTCTCGGTGAATGCGATGACAGGGCCGGCCATTGCGAACTCCATGGCTTAAGCGACGGGAATGCGGGGAAACCTACGCCAGCCGATTTTGCCAGTCCACCGCGGCCCGCACCGCATCGTTTCACCCTTCCGGCGTCCTCTGCTAACGTACGCCTTGCCCCACCGGACGGAGCGGAGGATCGCCGCATGGCCTTGGCTGACGCCGCCGCCGAACAAGATCGCCGTAACCCGGCCGCTATTGAGAAGGCGATTACGAAACTCGCGGCTACGTTCGGCAACCGCATGGTGACGTCGCAGTCGGTGCGCGAGCAGCACGGCAATACGCTCACTTGGGTGCCGAACCAGCCGCCCGATGCGGTGGTGTTTCCGCAAACGACTGAGGACGTGCAGCGCATCGTGCGCATCTGCGCGGCGCACGTGGTTCCGGTCATTGCCTTCGGCACCGGCACCTCGCTGGAAGGCCACGTCAACGCGCCGCTCGGCGGCGTGTCGATCGATTTCCGCGACATGAACCAGGTGCTCGCCGTGCATGCCGAGGATCTTGACTGCGTGATCGAGCCCGGCGTCACCCGCAAGGCGCTCAACGAGCATTTGCGCGATAGCGGCCTGTTCTTCCCGATCGATCCCGGCGCCGACGCCTCGCTCGGCGGCATGGCGGCGACGCGCTGCTCAGGCACCAATGCGGTGCGCTACGGCACCATGAAGGACAATGTGCTGGCAATGAAGGTGGTGATGGCGGACGGCGCGCTGATGGCGACCTCTCGCCGTGCCAAGAAGTCGTCGGCCGGCTACGACCTGACCCGGCTGATGGTCGGCTCCGAAGGCACGCTCGGTATCATCACCGAGCTCACCCTCAAACTCTCCGGCATTCCGGAAGCGATCGCCTCCGGTGTCTGTCCGTTCCCGTCCGTCGATGCCGCCTGCACGGCGACTATCCTCACCATCCAATCCGGCATTCCGGTCGCGCGCATCGAATTGCTCGACGCATTGCAGATCAAGGCGTGCAACGCCTATTCCAAGCTTACGCTGCCGGAAGTGCCCACGCTGTTCGTCGAGTTTCACGGCACCGAGCGAAGCGTCGCCGAGCAGTCCGAGCGCTTCGGCGAGATTATTGCCGATCTCGGCGGCGGTCCGTTTGAATGGGCGACCAAGGCAGAAGATCGCAGCCGGCTTTGGCAGGCCCGCCATGACGGCTACCTTGCCGCCCGCCGCCTGCGGCCGGGCGCGTCAGCCTTTGCCACCGACGTCTGCGTGCCGATTTCGCGGCTGGCCGAGTGCGTCACCGCCACCCAACGGGAAATTGCCGAGCTCAACTTAATTGCGCCCATCCTCGGCCATGTCGGCGACGGCAATTTCCACCTCAGCCTGCTGGTCGATCTCGCCGACGATGACGAAGTTCGCCGCACCCATCTGCTGATGGAGCGGCTGGTGGAATTGGCCTTGTCCATGGACGGCACCTGCACCGGCGAGCACGGCGTGGGGCAGGGCAAGATGAAATATCTCTTGGCCGAACACGGGCCGGCGGCGCTCGCCACCATGGCTGCGATCAAGCGCGCGCTCGACCCGCAAAACATCATGAATCCGGGCAAGATCGTCGCGCTGTCGTGAAGCGGCGCGAGGCCGCCGGTGACACATATTTGCCGCCAAGAACCGGCAAAAATGGCGTAGATTTCATCACATTGGGCACGAGGCGCGGACCGTTGCGCACCGGCCGCGGAGTTGGCGTTGCAGACCACCCTTCTCGGATTGGCGATAGCGATCATCCTGGCGCTGGTGGCGGCGCTGGTTGGCCCGCTGCTGATCGATTGGGGGGGCTATCGCGCGGCGTTCGAGGCGGAGGCGAGCCATCTCATCGGCCTCGACGTTCGCGTCACCGGCACGATCGACGCGCGCCTACTGCCGTCGCCGCAATTGACTTTGCATGACATCGAGATCGGCAGCGGGGAAGAATTGCGCGCCCGCTCGCTCAACATCGAATTTGCGCTCGGCCCGCTGATGCGCGGCGAATGGCGCGCCGCCGAGTTGCGCCTGGTCGGCCCGCAATTGCGCATCGGCCTCGACGTCTCCGGTCACGTGCAGGCGCCGAGCCTGGCGGTCGGCTTCAATCCCGACGCACTCGCCATCGATCGCCTGAACATCCAGGACGGCAAACTGACGCTCACCGACGCCGCCAACGGTGCCAGCATCACGCTTGACCAGTTGTGGTTTAACGGCGAAGCGCGCTCGCTGCTGGGACCCGTCAACGGTGAAGGCGCCGCCACCATCGGAGGCAACCTCTATCCATTCCGCGTCGCCGCCGGCCGCTATGGCGAGGACGGCAAGCTCAAGCTCCATATCAATGTCGATCCGGTCAGCCGCCCGCTGAGCGTCGAAGCCGACGGCATGTTGGCACTTGGTGGTGGCAAGCCGGGTTTCGACGGCAGCCTGAGCCTGACGCGGGCGATTGCGATCGCCTCGCGCAGAACCGGCAAGCTGAGTGAACCCTGGCGCGTGAGCGGCAAGCTCAAGGTCACGGCGGCATCGGCGCTGATGCAGAATTTCGAATTCGACTACGGCTCAAAGGACCGCGGTTTCAAGCTCACCGGCGTCGCCGATTTCAAGTTCGGCAAACACCCGCGTTTCGATGGCGTGCTGTCGGGCCGCCAGATCGATCTCGATCGCGCGCTTAGCGACGGCGATGGCACGATAGCGCCGCCGGCGGCCGCCATCGGCAAGCTGGCGGGACTGGCCGGCGGTGCCTTTCGCCCCACCATTCCGATCCAGATCGGCATCGGTATCGACCAGGTTACGCTTGGCGGTGATACCGTGCAGAACCTTCGCGGCGATATCAGCACCGGTGTGCAAGACTGGAACTTGGACCGCTTCGAGTTTCGCGCGCCGGGCTTTACTCAGGTTCGCGTGAGCGGCCGGCTCGCGGTCGGCGACGACCGCGTCGCCTTCACCGGCCCGGCCGAGATCAAGGCCAACAATCCGAAGGCCTTGGCCGCCTGGTTGGAAGGGCGCACCGAAGCCGCGAAAGGCGACCTCAAGCCGTTGAGCTTGCGCGGCCAGCTCACCATCGCCAGCGACCGGATCGCGGTCGAGCGCCTCAATGCCGAATTCGACCGCAAGACCGTCACCGGCCTCTTCGCCTATGCCTTTGCCGCCGGCACCCGCCCGGCGCGGCTCGATGCCGCGTTTCATGCACCGGAGCTCGATATCGACACGGCGCTGGGCTTCGGCAAAGCGCTGCTGGCGGGTTCCCATATCGAGCGGCCGCGCGACATGAGCATCGCCGCCGACATCGGCCATGCCACCGTTGCCGGCTTCGATGTGCGCGACGCCAGCGCGCGGCTGAAGGTCGATGCCGACGGACTGCAGATCGACAAGCTGTCGGTGGCCGATCTCGGCGGCGCCGCGTTTTCGGCGAGCGGGCGCATCGACACCGCAACGTCGCCACCGCAGGGCAGCATACGCGTCGATCTCGCTGCGCCGGACATGGCGCCGGTCATGGCGCTGCTGGCGCGATTTGCGCCGAAGACGGCGCAGGCGCTTGCCCGCGGCGCCTCGGCCATGGCGCCGACCAAGCTGCACGCCATGCTGGCCATGGAGGGCGCATCACCGACGGCGCTGGCCAAATTCGCCGTCGACGGCAGTCTCGGCAAGGCGCGCCTCGCGTTCAGCGGTGAGACCAATGCCGATCTGGTCGCGTTCAAGGGCGGCGATATCCATCTTGCCGGCAAGCTCACCGCCGACGATGGCAGGGCGCTGGTGACCATGCTCGGCCTCGACCGCGTGGTGGCGGTGGCGGCCGGTCCGGGCGCATTGACGCTCGACGCCAACGGGCCCTTGCGCGGCGATTGGCATGTTGATGGCAAGCTGAGCGCCGGCGGTCTCGCGGCCAATGCCAGCGGCATCGCCCGTCCGTTCGGCGATCATCCTTCCGCCGTTCTGCGTGCGGCGATCGTGCGCGCGGATGTCGCGCCCTTGCGCGGAGCCGCAGGCGGTGCGCTGCCGGTCGCTTTCTCCGGGCGCGTTGCGCTTGCCGGCCAGGATGTTTTGCTGAGCGAAATCGACGCTATCGTCGCCGGCGCAAACTTGCGCGGAAAACTGAGGCTCACGCTGGCAACGCCGCATCACCTGCAAGGCGATATCGAGGCCGATCACGTCGACGGCGCCGCGTTGATCGCCGGCGGCATCGGCATGCCGGCGGCCGTGAGCAAGAGCGTGGCCTGGAGCTGGTCGAGCGAACCGTTCGGCACCGGCGTGTTCGGTGACTATGCGGGCCAGGTCAAGATCAAGACGCGGCAATTTGCTCTGCTGCCGCAGCTGATCGCCCGCGAATTCAGCGCGACGCTCAGCCTCGGCAAGGACGAATTCTCGCTCGACAACATGGCCGGCGATGTTGCCGGCGGCCAACTCAGCGGCCGGCTGTCGTTCCGCACCGCCGAGGACGGACTGCGCACGCAGGCCAAACTCGCGCTCACCGGCGTTGATGCGGCAGGCTTGCTGTCCTCTGGCGCGCGGCCCGCGGTAACCGGGACGCTCGCGCTTACCGGCGAGACCGAAGGCACCGGCTTGAGCCCGGTCGCGCTGATCGGTTCGTTGCGCGGCGCGGGCAAGATCACGCTCACCGACGGCCAATTCGCCGGCCTCGACCCGCGCGCCTTCGATGCCGTGACCCACGCCGTCGATCAGGGCTTGGCGATCGACCCGCCGCGCATTTCCGACGTGGTGAGCAAGGCTTTGCAAAGCGGGCGGCTTGCGGTCAAGCGCACGGAGGCGACCATCGCGGTCAGCGCTGGGCAGGTACGCTTGAGTAAGTTCAGCGCTGACAGCCGTGACGCTCAACTGTCGCTCGCCGGCAATCTTGATCTCACTGACGGGACGATCGATGCCCGGCTGGTGCTGGCGGGCATGAACGAGCAGGCCGGTTCCCGGCCCGACATCTTCATGGCGCTGAAGGGACCGGTAACTGCGCCGACACGCAGCATCGACATCTCCGCGTTGACCGGTTGGCTCACATTGCGGGCGGTGGCAAATCAGGCGAAGCAATTGCAGGAAATCGAGCGCGCATCTCCGCAACCGAACGCGCCGGGGCAAAAGCCCGAGAACGAACCGCCGCTTAAGAGCGAGTCGATGCCCGGCGGCGCAGCGTTACCCGTGCCGAAAAACGAAGCTGCAGCGGAGCCTCGCAGCGAACTTGTGCTTCCGCCGAAACGCCCTCCGGCCGCGGCGCGGAAGCGCGAGCGCGCGCCTGCCTTACCGGCGCCGGTCGAGATTGGCCCGTTGCCTGTGCCCGGCGGCGCGGTCAGACCTGAAGCCTCAGCGGTCGGCCCGCATAACTGAAGCCGCGGCGCGGGTGTCGGTCGTCCTGCGGTTCTGCGCGCGGTAGTGGTCGAGCACGAACAAGCGGATCGCCGACGACAGGTTGGCTTTGTGGCGACCGGTATCGATTGTGCCCGCCAGCTCGGAAAGAGTCATTTCCCGGTCGCTGGCGATTTCCTTCAATGCCTGCCAGAACGCATCTTCCAGACTGACACTCGTTTTGTGACCGGCAATCACGATCGAGCGTTTGACAACCGGCGAATTCATCGGCCGTCTCCTCTGTCGATCCGGAGGTGATCGAGAACCCGTTCGGCTTTCGCCCGTTCTGCGGTTTCAAGCTTTCGTAAATGCTTGGGCTGGCCGTGCGCCAGGCGATTGGTCCGGGCACGCAGATCGTCCTGCTGGCGCTTGGTGCGCTTACGGGCGGCACGAAGATTGATCAGCTCAGCCATTGCGGCTCTCGATTATAGCCGGATCCTAAGAACCGTGCGCCCCCTGCATCACCCGGCAAAACGACATTCCGATGACGCAAGGGCGGCGCGGATGCTTTGGCCGGCGGCGTTGCAAGATTATTGTGCGAGCAGTGCGCGGATTTGTCCAATACAGGATCTGTTCATCGCAATAATTCCTGGTGCTGTAAGCAGCGAATACTCTTGTAAAAGTAGACTGTAATTGTTTGAGCCGCGTCCCACCTTCGAATGTATATTTCACATATTGGAAGAATTGCTATCGGAGCTCGAAAATTTTCGGTGTGACGAGATATCCGCGGAATGAAAACTGCACATGAATCCAATAGCCCCGTACCGAATCTCTTATGTCCAATGCGTGACACTAGGCTTTGGCGCGGACGCGATCTTGGATGAATACTGGTAAAAGCTGTAACATCGCTCTAATATACGCGATGCGAGAATCCTTTAGTTTTATCGCGGCCGCACCATCTTGTCAGGGCGCACCAGGCGATCGAATTCGGGCCCGCTGACGAAACCGAGACGCACCGCTTCCTCGCGCAGCGTGGTGCCGTTGGCGTGCGCGGCCTTGGCGACCTGCGCGGCCTTGTCGTATCCGATATGCGGAGAGAGCGCGGTGACCAGCATCAGCGAGCGCTGCATCAGGTCGCCAATGCGCGCCTCGTTGGCCTTGATGCCGACCACGCAATTATCGGTGAACGATTTTGCCGCGTCGCCGAGCAGGCGGATCGACTGCATCATGCAATAGGCGAGCACCGGCTTGTAGACGTTGAGCTCGAAATGGCCTTGGCTGCCGGCCACCGTGATGCTGGTTTGGTTGCCGAACACCTGGGCGCACACCATGGTGAGCGCTTCGCTCTGCGTCGGATTGGTCTTGCCCGGCATGATCGAGGAGCCGAGCTCGTTGCTCGGCAAGATCAATTCGCCGAGCCCCGAGCGCGGGCCGGAGCCGAGCAGGCGGATATCATTGGCGATCTTGAACAAGGCGGCGGCGGCGGCATTGATGGCGCCGTGCACGAACACATAAGCATCGTGCGCCGCCATGTGCTCGAACTTGTTGGGTGCGCTGACGAACGGCATTTTGGTCAATCTGGCGATGCGGCGGGCAAAGGCCTTGGCGAATTGCGGTTTGGAATTCAAGCCGGTGCCAACGGCGGTGCCGCCTTGCGCGAGGGGATAAAGTTCGCGTTTTGCCAGCGCCAGCCGCGCGACCGCCGATTTGACTTGCGCGGCATAGCCGGAAAATTCCTGGCCCAAAGTGAGTGGCGTCGCATCCATGGTGTGGGTGCGGCCGATTTTGACGATCGTGTCGAATTCTTTTGATTTTTTGTCGAGCGCGCCCTGCAAGTGCTTGAGCGCGGGCAGCAAATGGCCGGCGATCGCCATGGCCGCCGCGATATGCATAGCGGTTGGGATCGAGTCGTTGGACGACTGACTCATATTGACGTGATCGTTGGGGTGCACAGGGGATTTCCCCCCAAGCTCGCCGCCGAGCGCGATATTGGCGGCGTTGGCGATCACCTCATTGACGTTCATGTTGGTCTGGGTGCCGGAGCCGGTCTGCCACACCAGCAGCGGGAAATGCGCGTCGAGCTTGCCGTCGGCGATGTCCTGCGCGGCCGCGATGATGGCGCAGGCGCGCTTGCGGTCGAGTGAGCCGAGATCGCGGTTGACCTCGGCGGCGGCGCGCTTGATTAGGCCAAGCGCGCGCACGATCTCGATCGGCATGCGCTCGCTGCCGATGCGGAAATTGTGAAGCGAGCGCTGGGTCTGCGCGCCCCAGAGCTTGTCGGCGGGGATGTCGAGCGGGCCGAAGGCGTCGCGTTCGACGCGGATCTTGCGGCGCGCCATGGCGCGTGATTTGGCGCGAGGCTTGCGCGCTTTTGCCATCTATTTTTTGCGGAAACGGTCAAGGCGGACGACTTCGCCGCCGCCGCCGGCGGCGGGCTTGTCGGGCTTCGGCTCTGGCGCGGCCGCAACCGGCTCCTTTTTGGGCGCGGCGGCCGAAGGCGATGGTGCGCGTGGCCGTTTGCCTGCCGCTTTGTCCTGGGTGACGGTGGGCGCCGGCTGGGCTTCCTCGCCTTCGGTGACTTCCTCGAATTGCAAGCCGAACTGCACCGAAGGGTCGAAGAACCCGTTGATGGCCTCGAACGGCACCGTCAGCTTCTCCGGGATGCCGCCGAAAGACAGGCCGACGTCGAAAGCGCTGTCGTTCACCGCCAGATCCCAGAACTGGTGCTGCAGGATGATGGTCATCTCCTCCGGATATTGCGCGAGCAACCGGTCGGAAATACGCACGCCGTCGGCGCGGGTGTCGAATGAGATGAAGAAATGATGATCGCCCGGCAGACCCTTCTTGGCGGCTTCGGCGAGCACGCTGCGCACCACGCCGCGCAGCGCCTGCTGGGTCAGGAGATCGTAACGGATTTGGTCGGCCATGCGTATGTTCGGGCGGCGTTTTCGAGTTTGGCCGAGGATGCTAACGCGGCTGGCGGCGAAATCCATCCCTGCGGTGCGTCTCAGGTCCCTTTGTCACAAATGGAACCGCCAAACGGAAATGGAAGTGGAGGCTTCTGTTGCCAGGTGCCTCCGAACCCCGCCTAACCGCTGCTAAGACGGCTAGGGCTTGTAGGCTTGGTTAGTCGAGCTGCTTACGCAGCCAGAGCAACCGGAGCATAGTTGTCGTTTGCAACTATGAATTTGGCCCGATAACGGCGGTACCATGCCGAGCAAAAGTCCGTCCTTTACGCCCTCGTCGATCCTAGTTCGGCCCCGCCCAAGCCCGTTCTCTCGCCGGGCTTGGGTGGAGCCGCCGGGTACTGCCCCCGGGTCCGAAAGGTTTATTACGACGGCCGTTTATCGCCATAGCCGGGTTGCCCCGGCACCCCTGAATATAGGGGCTGAAGGTTACTAAAGAAAGAGCGGAAGCGCGTTTTACGGGAAACAATTCCTAAGGCGCGGGATCGGCCGCAAGGACCGCCGGTGGGATCGGCGCCGCCGGCGCGCGGTCTTGCCGCACCAGCCCATGCGGCGCAGGCATAGCGGGCGGTTCATGCTCATAGATGTGCCGATGCTCGGTGGCGACGCGCGCCGAGCAGCGCTGATCGACGAATGCTCGGCATCGGCATCGTGCCGATGCCGGACGATATGTGCGACGCACGGACCGGGACGGGTTCCCAAGCCCGGCGCATATCATTAGGATTTTTCTTTCTGCGCGACATTGTGTGCTTCGAGGGCAAAATGCGAAACCTTCGGCTCCTGTTCTGTATGAGCCTGTTGATCCTTTCGCTGACGGCGACCTCGGCGCCGGCCCAGCAGCAAGGCGCGCGTGTCGCGCTCGTCATCGGCAACGCCAAGTATCCCAACGCCGCAACGCCGCTGCCCAACGCGACCAAGGATGCAACCGCGCTGGCGGAAGAATTCCGTCGGCTGCGTTTCAGCATCGACGTCAAGACTAACCTTGGCAAGAAAGAGATGCAGCGGGCGATCGACGCCTTCACCGACAAGATCAAGAAAGGCACGACCGCGCTGTTTTATTTCAGCGGATTCGGTTTGCAAGTCGGGCGGCAAAGTTATCTGGTTCCGGTCAACGCGCAAATCTGGAGCGAAGCCGACGTGCGTCGTGACGGCGTCAGCGTCGACGCGCTGCTGGCCGAGATGAATCGCAAGGGCGCCAGGGTCAAGATCATCATCATCGACGCCGCGCGCAGGAATCCCTTCGAGCGTCGCTTTCGGTCGGTCGCCGCCGGGCTTGCGCCGCTCAATGCCCCCGTCGGCACGCTGGTGCTCTATTCGGGCGCGCTGAACAAGTTGATCGACGAAAGAAGCTCGGGCGACCACAGCCTGTTCGCGGCCGAGTTGCTCAAGGAGCTGCATGCCACGGACCTGACGGTGGAGACTGTTTTCAACCGCGCCCGCATCGGCGTCTCGCGCGTATCCAACGGCGGGCAGGTTCCTTGGGTCGCTTCCTCGCTGCTCGGGGACTTCTATTTCGGCGCCAAGCCCAAAGGAGCGCCGGCGACAGCCGCGGACGATACGTCACCCGCGCCGGCCGCCGGCGTGGATTCAAAATTTCCGATGGCAGCATTGGAGGAGCCGACGGCCATGCCGGCACCGCCGCCGCCGCAGGCGCAAGAGCGAGCTTCGTCCGAAGCTCAGCCCCATAAGCCGGAGCGCATGACCGTTACCGTCAAGCTCGGCAAACTGGTGGAAAAACGCGGACTGCTGGGCGTCCGGGTCGCCGGATTGAACGACGAGCTGGCCGGGACCTTCGGACTCGAAAGCGCGCACGGCGCCTTTGTCACGAGCGTCAGTCCGAACGGGCCGGCGGCGCACGCCGGCATCATGCCGACCGACGTCGTGGTCGGTTTCGATGGCCGCAATATCTCAAACTGGATGGATCTACCGATCATCGTCGGCGGGACGCCGCCCGGCAGCAGCGCCCACGCGACGCTATGGCGGGTGGCCGGCAGCGCCAGGGAGCTCGCCGACCGTCTTCAGCGCCGCGCCGAGAGCGGCGACGACAGTGCCGCCTACGGCCTCGCCTGGCTCTATGTGAGCGAGCGCGGCGTGCTGCAGGACGACGCGCTGGCGGCACACTGGGCGCGGCAGGCCGCCGAAAACGGCCACGCCGGCGCCAGCTATATGCTCGGTTTTCTCTATGCCAGAGGCCACGGCGTGGCGAAAGACGAAGCGCAGGCCGTCAGCCTGTATCGCAAGGCGGCGGAGAAAAACAATTCCAACGCCATGTTCGCGCTTGCCGGGATGTATGAGAAAGGCACGGGCATCGGCAAGGATATCGCCGAGGCCCGGCGCTGGTACCAAAGCGCCGCCACAGCAGGTCACGCGCCGGCCATGGTCGCACTCGCTAAGATCTACGCGCGCGGTGAAGGCGTCGCCAAGGACTACGTGGCAGCGTTCAATTGGTATCGCAAGGCGGCCGATAAAAACAACGCCGCCGGCATGGCGAACGTCGGCTGGATGTATGAGACCGGGCAAGGCGTGCCGCAGGACTACGCGCAGGCCCTGCGTTGGTACCGCAAGGCGGCCGACCTGCACGTGTCCGGCGCCATGGTCCGGCTGGGCGCCATGGCCGAGGCCGGTCACGGCGTCACGAAGGACGATGCCGAAGCCCTGAGCTGGTACCGCAAGGCCGTCAAGCTCGATAACCCCGCCGCCATGGTCGCGCTCGGCCTCATGTACGAGAACGGCCGCGGGATTGCGCGGGACCCAGTCGAGGCGCTGCGTCTGTTCGAAAAGGCGGGCGAAAAGGGCAATTCGATGGGTCTATTCTATGTCGGCCTTTCCTACGAGCGCAGTAAGGATTTCGAAAAGGCCGTGAGCAACTACACCGCGTCCGCGCGCCGGGGCAACATCGGCGCCATGCATAATCTCGCCATAGCCTACGACAAAGGCCACGGAGTGAAGGAGAACCCGCGAGTGGCGGCGGAATGGATGTTCAAGGCCATCAAAGCCGGCAGCGAGTTCTCGAAAAAGCAGATGACCGACAATCCCGCCGGCTACAGCACCCAAATGCGCCGCCATTTGCAGCGGCTGTTGAGCGAAGCGGGCATCTACGACGGCCCTATCAACGGCCGTGCGACCGCCAGTTTCAAGGCCGCCGTGAATACGCTCGCCAAGCGGGCCAGGGCAGGGCACTGAGGGGCGCCGATTGTCTTGCGACGATCGCCTCACTCCACGCCTCTCGTGAAGGCAGCCTGCCCGCAAGGTCCGCCGAATGAATTTCTCCTCCTGGATCATGGCGGCGCGGCTGATCGAGCCGCCCATGGAGCCGCCAACCGATTTACCGATGTCGGCGGCGATTTTTTCCGGCGGTGCGGCTCGCGGCCGGGCACATGCCCATGCGATCATCCCGCCGCCACATTGATGCCGCCTGAATAGGCTCAGTGAACCGGCCCGCAGTCCTTTGCCGCGCACGGGTTATCTCCGACAGCTCACAGGTGGGACACGCCAAAGCGATGACGTTAAATATCCGCGCCCGCATATTTTTTTCCGCTTTGCTACTGACGGTGTTTGCCACCAGCGCGTGGCCGCAGACGCTGCCGGCACCCGCGCCGGCAGCGGAGGCGCCCGCCGAGGCACCGGCGGCACCGACCGCTGCGCCCAAGGCGCCCGCCGAAGCACCGGCGGCACCGACCGCCGCGCCCAAGGCGCCCGCCGCCAAGCCGGAGCCGGATCCGTTCGGCCGCGAGAATCCGCATGGGATGGTGACCGGGCTGATGAACGCGCTCGCCGCCGCCGACTACGAGCGCGCGGTCCAATACTTCGAGATCAGCTCGGTGCAAGGCGTGCGGCAATGGTTCATCCTGGCCGGGCCGCAATTGGCCAAGCGCTTTCAAAAGGTACTCGACCGCGCCGGCAACGTGGTCACGCCGGCGGAGCTTTCCAGCGATCCTAATGGCAGCGTCAAAGACGGATTGAAGCAAGACGTCGAGCGCTTCGGCCAGATCAAGATGACGGACCGCGAAGTGCCGCTGCTGGCCAAGCGCGTCACCCGCGACGGCAAGGCGCTGTGGCTGGTGTCCGACAGTACCTTGAACGAAATCCCGGCGCTGTCCCGCGCGCTCAAGGTCGATTCCACGGGCGGCCCATGGCTGGACCTATTGCCGGAAGGGCCGACCGTCGACGGCGCGCCGGTTTCGCATTGGCTGGCGCTGCTCGTCCTGGCGGGTTTGAGCTTCGCCCTGGCCTGGGGGCTGATCGCGTTGCGCGCCCCGATCGCGCGGCTGCTGCGGCGCGGCGGCGAGGAGACCAAGCTGTCGCGCTTCATCGAAAAATCGGCCGGGCCGCTGCGTCTGCTGATCATGCTGCTGCTGTTCGGGCTGGCCGTGCAGGCGGTGGGCATTTCGGTGATCGCGCGCTATCGCGCGGTGTTCATCGTGCAGATCGTCGGCTGGTTCGCGTTTGCCTGGCTGCTGTGGCGCGTGGCCGATGCCGCCGGCGAAGTCATTCTCGGGCGCATGTCGCGCCTTGGCCAGCTCACGGCCTATTCCGCCATCAGTTTCCTCAACCGTGCCTTCAAGGCGCTGCTTGCCATCCTGTTCGTGGTGGCGCTGCTGCGCGCCTTCGGCGTCAACGTCACCGCCGGTCTCGCCGCCCTCGGCGTCGGCGGCCTGGCCATCGCGCTCGGCGCGCAAAAGCTGTTCGAGAACCTGATCGGCAGCCTGACGCTGCTGGCCGACCGGCCGGTGCGTATCGGCGATTTCTGCCGCTTCGGCGACACGCTCGGGACGATCGAGGAGATCGGCATCCGCTCGACCCGCATCCGCACCCTCGACCGCACCGTCTTGACCGTGCCCAACGGCGAGTTCGCCACGCTGCACATCGAGAACTATTCGCAGCGCGACCGCTACTGGTTTCATCCCGTCCTGAACCTGCGCTACGAGACCAGCACCGACCAAATGCGCTACGTGCTGCAGGAATTGCGCGCCATGCTGGACAAGCATCCCAAGGTGGATTCCACGTCGGCGCGCGTGCGCCTGATCGGCTTGGCCGCCTATTCGCTCGACGTCGAAATCTTTGCCTATGTGACTGCGTGGGACTATGCCGGCTTCCTGGAATTGCAGGAAGAGCTGCTGCTTGCCTGCATGGAGATCGTGGAGAAGAGCGGCACCGGCTTTGCCTTCCCCTCGCAGACGCTTTATCTCGGACGCGACGGCGGCTTGAACGCGGCGCGCACGCGTGAGGCGGAGGAGGCGATCCGTAGCCGGCGCGAGGAAAAGCCTTAAGCCGTTGGCGTGCTCAGCGCCGCCGCAGCACGCCCCCGAGCGTGCCGCGCACGATGGCGCGGCCGATCGAGCCGCCCATGGAGCCGCCGATCGATTTGCCGAGATCGGCGGCGACCTTGCCAGCGGTGCGGCTCACCACCGTGCGGGTGATCGATCGCGCGATCAATTGTCCCGTGGTCAGCCGCTCGCCGCGCTTGCGGCTGGTGCCGAAAATGCCGCCGACCAGGCCACCAAGCCCGCCGAGCAGACCGCCGCCGCCTTGCTGGGCCTCTGCTTCCGCGGCGGCTGTTTCCTCGACCCGCTTCTTCAACATCTCGTAGGCGGATTCGGCGTCCACCGCGGTGTCGTATTTGCCTTTGACCGGGCTCTTTCCGATCACCGCGCGGCGCTCGCTGGCGCTGATTTGCCCGAGCCGCGCCGTCGGTGGCCGGATCATGGTGCGTTCGACCATCGACGGCACGCCGTTGTCTTCCAGGAAGGAGACCAGCGCTTCGCCCTTGCCGAGCTCGGTGATGATCTGTTCGGTGTCGAGGTTCTTGTTAGGCCGGAAGGTTTGCGCGGCCGCCTTCACCGCCCGCTGATCGCGCGGCGTGAAGGCGCGCAAGGCATGCTGCACGCGGTTGCCCAGTTGCGAAAGCACGGTCTCCGGCACGTCAATCGGGTTTTGCGTGACGAAAAAGACGCCGACGCCCTTGGAGCGGATCAAACGCACCACCTGCTCGATCTTCTCGAGCAGCGGTTTGGGCGCCTCGTTGAACAGCAGATGTGCCTCGTCAAAGAAGAACACCAGCTTCGGCTTTTCGGGGTCGCCGACCTCGGGAAGCGACTCGAACAATTCCGACAGCAGCCAGAGCAGGAACATGGCGTAGAAGCGGGGATAGGCGATCAGCTTGTCGGCGGCGAGGATGTTGACATAGCCGCGGCCGTCGCGGTCGGTGCGCATGAAGTCGTCGATGGCCAGCGCCGGTTCGCCGAAGAAAGAGGTCGCGCCCTGGTTCTCGAGCACCAGCAGCTGGCGCTGGATGGCGCCGACTGTCGCGCCGGACACATTGCCGTACAACTTCTGCAACGACGCTGCATTTTCCGAGACGAACTGAAGGATGGCACGCAGGTCCTTGAGATCGAGCAGCGCCAGTCCCTGTTCGTCGGCGACGCGGAAGGCGATGTTGAGCACGCCTTCCTGGGCGTCGTTGAGGTCCATGATGCGCGACAGCAGCACCGGGCCCATCTCCGAGGCCGTGGCGCGCACCGGATGGCCCTGCTCGCCGAACACGTCCCAGAACACCACGGGAAATTCGTCGGGCTGATAGGGCAGGCCCATACTTTTCGCGCGCTTGACGAAGGCGTCCTTGGCTTCGCCGACCGCGGCGATGCCTGACAAGTCGCCTTTGACGTCGGCGGCAAAGACCGGCACGCCGGCCTTGGAAAATCCTTCCGCCAGCACCTGCAAGGTGACGGTCTTGCCGGTCCCGGTGGCGCCGGTCACCAGCCCGTGGCGATTGCCGAATTTGAGGTCGAGGGCTTCGAATTTTTCGCTCTTGCCCACGACAATCGCATGATCCGGGAGCGCTACAGCGGGCGGATCCGCGGTAGCGGGAGCCGCCGCTCGGGGAGTTGCCTTCTTTTTTCTTTTTGCCGGGCGCTTTTTCGCCATTGCTACGCTCCTCACCACCTCAGCTGTAAACTGCCTAACGGCGTCCGCCTTCGCAACCGCAAATTCGGGCGCCGGCCGCCATGCCGCCGTTGCATCGGCGTCGAGCACGACCCCGCCTAGCCGCGCGGCGTTCCCCGCGATAAACCTCGCCGCCATGCCCGAATCCCAAGCGCCTGCACCCGAGCCCGCCGCGCAAGCTTCCGCACCCTTGCGTCCGTCTCTGCTCGAGCTGTTTCGCGCCTTCATGGCCGTCTCGCTGTCCGGCTTCGGCGGCGCGCTGCCCTGGGCGCGGCGCATGATCGTCGAGCGGCGGCGCTGGATGACGAACGAGGAATTCAACGAGACCTTCGCGCTGTCGCAGTTCCTGCCCGGGCCCAATACGGTAAACTTCGCGGTGGTGTTCGGCGCCCGTTTCGGCGGCGCCGCCGGCGCCGCGCTCGCGATGATCGGGCTGATGGGGCCGCCGCTGGCGATCGTGACCGTGCTGGCGTTTCTCTACGAGCGCTTCGGCGACATCGCCACGCTCGGCCACATCCTCGCCGGCATTGCCGCCGCCGCGGCCGGCCTGCTGGTCGCGGTGATCGCCAAGATGATGGGACCGCTGTTCGCCAAGCGATGGAATTCGGCGCCGCTGGTGGCGATCCTCGCTTTCATCGGCGTCGCCATCATGCATTGGCCGCTGCCTTACGTGTTCCTAGGCCTGGCGCCGTTCAGCGTGGCGCTGGCCTGGTTGCGGTGGTGACGCGATGAACGAAAACCCGTTGTGGTCGCTATTCACCCTGTTCGTGGTGCTCTCGCTGTTCTCGGTCGGCGGCGCCAATGCGGCGATCCCGGAAATGCATCGGGTCGCGGTCGACGTCATGCACTGGATGAGCGACAAGCAGTTCGCCGACATGTTCGCGATCTCGCAAATGTCGCCCGGGCCGAATGTCATCATCGTCGCGCTGATCGGCTTCCACGTGGCGGGGCTGAGCGGCGCCGCGGTCGCGATATCGGCGATGTGCGGGCCGACCTGCGTGCTGGCCTTCCTGGCGGCGCGCACCTGGGACCGCTTCAAAGACGCGCGCTGGCGCATCGCGCTGCAGGCCGGCCTGGTGCCGGTATCGCTCGGGCTGATCGCGGCCAGCGCCTTCGTGCTGGCGCGCGCCGCCGACCACAATGTCTATGCCGTGCTGATCACCGCCACCACGGCGGCGGTCGCCTTCTTGACGCGCGTCAATCCGTTGTGGGTGTTTGCGCTGGCCGGCGTGCTTGGCTTTGCGGGATTGGTCTAGCCGCTCAGGCGGCGGGTTCGTTAACCACGAAACGCCCGCTAAGCCCGCTTCCCGCCGCTCGCGGGCGCCTCCGGGACATTACGGATAGGGTGATTCCTGAATTGCGGGGATTGGAGCTGGCGCGCATGGAGGCGGCGTGCGCGACGATCATTCATTATCCATAGCGATGCGGTCCTGCCCGATTTGCCGGGTAGGGATGGTTCGCACCGATGCCGGCTGGCGCTGTCCGCAGTGCGGCAGCGTGATCGTCGGCGGCCAGCCGGCGAAAGCCGCGGCACAAACGCACGACGACACTTCGGAACAGACCCACGCCGTACCAGCCGCCCCGCGCGCTTGAGCGGTCGCAAAGCTGCGCGGCGCTCGTCGAGGTGCGGCCGGTCAAGCCAGCACGCCGGCCATCATCATGGTGGCGCCGAGCGCCAGCGCGGTGACGATGCCGGTCGGAATCAGCCAATCGAGCATCGGCATAACAATGAGCGGGTGAACCCGGCCATTGCGCGGCCAGCAGTACCACAGGCCCGCGGCGCCGCTGCCGGCTACCGCCAAACCCGATATAACGTTGAGCATGACTAGCAATCCTCGTTGCGCGCATTTTTGCGGCGCAAGGGTTTATTTAGGCGCAGCGGCGGAAAAGCGATGTAATGCTTCGCACCGGCCTCATAAATTTTGAATAATTGGCGTCACACCGTGCCGCGCGCCGCCACGGCGGGTCCTGCCGGAACGACAGTTCGATCAGTCAACGAGGCCGAAAATCATCGATCCGGAACCGACAACGAGCGCAATGACGATCGCGATCGGGATCGCGCGATCGAAAAAAACGCGGACCTTGCCGCACCATTGGCCGAAGGAACTTTCGCCAACGCTCACCGCCATCGCCGACACTGCCGCCATCATGAGAAAACCCTCGCTCGATTTGAACGAGGGTCTTCATAGGCGAGCGGCTTGCCGGCCGGACATAACGTTTCAGCCCGCCGGCATAAAATTTTGATAAATTCAGGCTAGCTCATCACCGCCAGCGTGCCGGCGGCCAGGATTACCAGCTGGATCGAGAAGGCGGTGACGTTGACGTCCCATTTGGGCGCGAACAGCGGCACCGGCGCCTTGAACGGCAGGTAGCCGTTCTTGTCGTAGGCCGCGCCGCCGTAGAGCGGCATGGCGGCGAGCGCGACGAAGAAGGCGCCGTAAACGATCGCGCTCATGACGGCGGCCAGATAAAGCCGCTCAACGGCGAGCGAGCCGGGCGCCCAGATCAGCGCCAGCGCCATGAGGCCGAAGCCGACATAGCTGGAAATCTGCCAGACCACGTGGAAGCGGGCATGCGGCGTCCATTTCGGATTGGTGGCGTGGGTCTTGTTGAAATCGGCAACAACCGTCAGCGCGGCCCAGCCGATGGTCGCCAGCGTGAACAGGACGCGGGCGAGCAGAATGTGATCGAAGGCGACGCGCATGAATTTTCTCCCGTGGAGTCATGTGCAGACATGACAAGCATAACAACTTGAAGCGTTATTCTGGTAGTCCAGCGGCGCTGAGCGCCTCGGTCAGCGACGCGGCAAGCGTCAGCTCGCAATCGAGACCCGTCCAATGCCGGCTGCAACAGAAGTTAGGTTGCAATTCCAAAACCCGCGCCGCGGCAGCCTTTGCTTCTTCGATCCGCCTGAGCTTGGCGAGCGACGCTGCCAGCACCACATGCGTAATGCTGAAGCCCGGATCGGCTTGGACGGCCTTGCGGCCGGCGGCCTCCGCCTCCACGTAACGCCCGCGGCGGAAATGCCCAAGAGCCAATGAGATGTAGGCGGTGGCGCGCCAGGGATCGAACGGGCTGAGGCGCAAGCCGCGCTCGCTCCATTCGATCGCCCGCTCGGCTTCACCGCCCCATGCGAGAACAGTGCTGCCGAGGATATATGTGATGGCCGATGAAGGACTGAGAGCGAGCGCCGCATCGAATGCCGCGAAGGCGGCGGGACGATCGTACCTATCCATGCCAATGGAAAATCCAGCGAAAGTCAGAGCGTGGGCATCGTCCTGGCCATGCATGATGGCAGCCTGAGCATGGACGATCGAGGCCGCTAGGTTTTCTTCACGCAGTCCGCTGCGCAGGAAGAGCGTATGATGGCACATCGCGGCATAGCCGTGCGCCAGCGCATAAGTCGGATCGAGCGCGAGCGCCTTTTCAAGTAGCTTGAGGGCCTTCGCCGTGTATTCCGGCATTCGAGTGTAAACGTCGGGTTGCGCCTGCAAAACGAGATCATAGGCGTCGAGGTTGCCCGACCGTTTGCGTTTGACACGCTCGGCTTCGGCCAGACGCAGGCTCGGCTCGATCGCGCCGACGACTGACAGCGTGAGTTCGTCCTGCAAGGCGAAAATATCGTCGGACTTGCGGTCATAGCGTTCGGCCCACACGTGCGCGCCGGTTGCGGCATCGATGAGCTGCCCGGTAATGCGCACGCGATCCGCGGCCTTGCGCACGCTGCCTTCAAGCACGTAGCGCACGCCGAGTTCTCGGCCGACCTGCTTCACGTCGACAGCGCGGCCTTTATAGGTGAACGTCGAATTGCGCGCGATGACAAACAGCCATTTGATCCGCGAGAGGCCAGTGATGATGTCGTCGACCATGCCGTCGCAGAAATAATCCTGCTCCGGGTCGCCGCTCATGTTCTGGAACGGCAGCACGGCGATGGATGGCCGATCGGGCAGCGACAGCGCCGGGCGGGTTGAGGCCCCGTCTGGGCGAACGGCATAGACGCGGACCGACTGCGAGATGTTCTTGAGTTGTTGCTCGCCCTGGTCGGCGACGTCGAGGGCGAGCTTGCCCTTGACCTGCTGGTAGGCGTTCTCGGACAGACAGATCGCGCCAGGCTCGGCCAGCGTTTCGATCCTGGCGGCGATGTTGACGCCGTCGCCGTAGATGTCGCCATCGTCGATGATAATGTCGCCGACATTGATGCCGATCCGAAACGCAATCCGGCCGTCGTCCGGGGTGTCGGCGTTGCGCTCAGCCATGGCGCGCTGGATTTCCGTGGCGCAGCGCACGGCATCGACCGCGCTGGCAAATTCCACCAGCGCGCCGTCGCCGGTGGTCTTGACGATGCGGCCCTGGTGTTCGGCGATCTTGGGATCGATCAACTCGCGTCGGCACGCCTTGAGCGCGGCCAGCGTGCCTTCCTCATCGGCGCCCATCAAGCGGCTGTAGCCAGCGACATCGACCGCGAGAATGGCGGCCAGCCGTCGATCGACGCGCGCATCGGCCATCAATATGGCTCCTAACCCACCGCTTTGGCATGGAGTTTATGGTCGCCGGTCAGGGGTGTCTATCGAAGCGCCAACATCTGGCGAGGGTCATTAGGCGACACCCCATGATGTCCGCGTCACGTCCGGCTTACCCTGAAAAGCGGAGGTGGAGCAGCGGCTTTCCAATGCCGGCCAGGTACCGAGGCCGTTGATAAGCGCCTGCCCGGCGATTGCGCGGCGGGGTAAATTTCCCCATCTTTCCCGAGTCGCGGGCAACCAAGGCAGCCGATGCGCCAATACCTCGATCTGATGGAGCAAATTCTTAGCCGTGGCGTGGAAAAGCGCGACCGCACCGGCACCGGCACGCTCTCGGTATTCGGCCACCAGATGCGCTTTGCGCTTCGTGACGGTTTCCCGCTGCTCACCACCAAGAAACTGCACCTGAAGTCGATCGTCTACGAGCTGCTCTGGTTCCTGGCCGGCGACACCAACATCAAATATCTCAACGAGCACGGCGTGCACATCTGGGACGAATGGGCCGATGAACGCGGCGAGCTCGGCCCGGTCTACGGCCGGCAATGGCGCTCGTGGCCGGCGCAGGACGGTTCAGCAATAGACCAGATCAGTCATGTGATCGAGATGATCAAACGCAATCCGGATTCGCGCCGGCTGATCGTCACCGCCTGGAATCCGGCCGACGTCGACAAGATGGCGTTGCCGCCCTGCCACTGCCTGTTCCAGTTCTACGTCGCCGACGGCAGACTGTCGTGCCAGCTCTACCAGCGCTCGGCCGACGTCTTTCTCGGCGTGCCGTTCAATATCGCGTCCTATGCGCTGCTGACGCTGATGGTGGCGCAGGTGACCGGCCTGAAAGCCGGTGAGTTCATCCACACTTTCGGCGACGCGCATCTTTATCTCAATCATCTGGAGCAGGCGCATTTGCAATTGTCGCGCGCGCCGCGCGCGCTGCCGACCATGCGGATCAATCCGGACGTGAAAGATATCTTCGCCTTCCGCTACCAGGATTTCACGATCGAAAACTACGACCCGCATCCGCACATCAAGGCCGAGGTAGCGGTGTGAGCCTCTCAATCCGCGCGGCGCGGCCGGCGGATAGCGCGCTGATCTTCGCGCTGGTGCGCGAGCTCGCCGACTACGAGAAGCTGACGGCGGAGATCGACGCGACGGAAGAGCAAATCGCCGCCGCTATGTTCGCCGATGCGCCGCGGCTTTACTGCGATATCGCCGAGTGGAATGGCAAGCCGGCCGGCTTTTCGGTCTGGTTCCTCAATTTCTCGACCTTCCGCGGCCGCCACGGCCTCTATATCGAGGACATTTTTGTGCGACCGGCCTATCGTGGACGCGGCATCGGCAAGGCGCTGATGGCGCGGCTGGCGCGGCGTTGCGTGGAGCAAGGCTACGCGCGTTGCGAATGGGCGGTGCTCGACTGGAACGCGCCCTCGATCGCGTTCTACCAATCGATCGGCGCGCAGGTGCTGGACCAGTGGAAGATCTGCCGCTTGAGCGGCGAGGCACTGAATACATTTGCGCGCCAGGGGGCGGCGTCATGAGGGGTGGCAAGCATGTTGTGCTTGTTGCCGCGGTCGGCGAAAACAACGTCATCGGCCGCCAAGGCGCGCTGCCGTGGCGGCTGAAATCCGATTTGCAGCACTTCAAAAAATTGACGCTCAACAAGCCGGTGATCATGGGCCGCAAGACCTATGTGTCGATCGGCAAGCCGCTGAAGGATCGCACCACCATCGTGCTCACCAGCGACCTCGGCCTGGCGGCGCCCGGCGCTGTGCTGGCTACCAGTCTGGGCGCCGCATTCGGCTATGCGCGCCAGGACGCCGAGCGCCGCGGCGTGAACGAGATCATGATAATCGGCGGCGCCGACGTGTTCGCCGACACCATGGCCGACGCCGACCGGCTGGAGATCACCCGCGTGCATGCCCGGCCGGAGGGCGACACTTTTTTTCCGCCGATTGACCCGCAACAGTGGCGCGAGGTCGCTCGCGAGCTGCACAAGCGGGGCCCGGACGACGAGGCCGATTTCACCATCCTGACCTACGAGCGCATCCGCTGAGGCGGGGCGCGCAGGCCATTCCGCGCTCAGATTTAGCGATCTTGGCACTGGCAAAGCTGCCTCCGCATCGCCACATTGATGCGGGTTGATTGCGCGCCAATGCGCGAAAAAGCGCGGCATGAGGGCGCGTTGTAACGACCGAGCGCCTCGCCTATAACCCCTTGCGAAACAGGCGGCCGGCTCGATCAGACCCGGCGCCGGGAGATCAATTCAATGCCATGGACCAATCAGGGCGGTGGTGGCGGCGGCCCTTGGGGCTCGGGCGGCAAGGGTCCCTGGGGATCCGGACCGCAATCGTCGGGGCCGAAGCCGCCGGATCTGGAGGAAATGCTCCGTCGCGGCCAGGACCGGCTGCGGCGCTTCCTGCCCGGCAGCAATTTCGGCGGCAAGGGCTTTGCCCTGCTCGGCCTGGCGGCGATCGCGCTGTGGGGCTTCTCCGGCTTCTTCCGCGTCGAGCCGGACGAGCTCGGCGTGGTGCTGCGCTTCGGCAAGGAAGTGCGCGAGGTGCAGCCAGGATTGAATTACCACCTGCCTTATCCGGTCGAGACCGTGCTCACGCCCAAGGCGTTGCGCATCAACAAGATCGACATCGGCATGCGCGAGGTCGACACCGGCCGCGGCACCACCGAGCGCGAAGTGCCGGAGGAAAGCCTGATGCTGACCGGCGACGAGAATATCGTCGACGTCAACTTCTCGGTTTTCTGGAAAGTCAAGCCGACCGGCGTCGGCGACTATCTGTTCAACATCCAGCATCCCGCCGGCACGGTGAAGGCTGTTGCGGAAAGCGCCATGCGTGAGGTGATCGGGCGCTCGGATATTCAGCCGATCCTGACCGGCGCGCGGCAGGTGACCGAAACCGCCGTGCAGGACCTGATGCAGAAGACGCTCAATAGTTACGGCGCCGGCATCGACATCACGCAGGTGCAGCTGCAAAAGGTCGATCCGCCCAAGCAGGTGATCGACGCCTTCCGTGACGTACAGGCCGCGCGCATCGACCTCGATCGCTCGGTCAACGAGGCGCAGACCTACGCCAACCGGGTGATCCCGCAGGCCCGCGGCAACGTGGCCAAGATCGTCCAGGCGGCGGAAGCCTATCGCTCGCAGACGGTGGCGGAAGCCACCGGCCAGACGTCGCGCTACATGAAGATCTTCGAACAGTACAAGAAGGCACCCGTGGTGACCCGCGAGCGCATGTATCTGGAGACCATGGAACGTGTGCTCGGCAACACCAGCAAGATCATCGTCGATTCCAAGGCCGGCGGGCAGGGCGTGGTGCCTTATCTGCCGCTCGACGAGTTGGCGAAACCGGGCAACAAGGCCGCCCCAACCAGGTCGGGAGGCCAGTGATGAGATTGAATGTCATCGGCGGCGTCTTCGTCGTCCTCCTCATCGCCGCGTTGATCGTCGCCTATTCGTCGCTGTTCACCGTCTATCCGACGCAACAGGCGCTGGTGCTGCGGCTCGGCAAGCCGCAGCCGCCGATCACCGAGCCCGGCCTGCACGTCAAGGCGCCGTTCATCGACACCGTCGTCTATATCGACAAGCGCATCCTCGATCTGGAATCGCAGCCGCAGGAGGTGATCGCCTCCGACCAGAAGCGGCTGGTGGTCGACGCTTTCGCGCGCTACAAAATCACCAATCCGCTGCGCTTCTATCAGACGCTCGGTTCGATCCGCGGCGCCAATTCGCAGCTTGCCATTCTGCTCAACTCGGCGCTGCGGCGCGTGCTCGGCGAGGCCACCTTCATCCAGGTGGTGCGCGACCAACGCGCCGCGCTGATGAACCGCATCCAGGGTCTGATCGACAAGGAGGCCGCCAACTACGGCATTCAGGTGGTGGACGCGCGCATCCGGCGCGCCGACCTGCCGGAGCAGAACAGCCAGGCGGTCTATAAGCGCATGCAGACCGAACGCCAGCGTGAGGCGGCCGAGTACCGCGCCCAAGGCAATCAGCGCGCGCAGGAAATCCGCTCGCGCGCCGACCGCGAGGTGACCGTGCTGATCGCCGACGCCAACTCGAAGGGCCAGCAGATCCGCGGCGAGGGCGACGCCACCCGCAACCAGATCTTCAACAAGGCCTATACGCAGGATCCGAACTTCTTCTCGTTCTACCGGTCGATGCAGGCCTACGAAACCGGTCTCAAGCCGGCCGACACGCGGCTGCTGCTCAAGCCCGACACCAGCTTCTTCCGCTTCTTCAACAGCCCGGCGGGCAGTGGCGACGCCGCGGCCAAGCCGACGCTGCCGCCGCCGGCGGCGGGGGCCCCAGCGGCGGGCGCGCCCTCGGCGTCGCGCTAGCGGGCAGCGCGGCCGGCATGTCGGACTTCCTGGTCGCGCTCGGATTGGTGTTTGTGATCGAGGGGCTGGTGTTCGCGGCACTACCGGCGCAGGCCAAGCGGGCGATGATGAGCGTCATGGAAACACCGGAGCCGACCTTGCGCGCGATCGGGCTGGGCTCGGCGCTCATCGGGCTCGCGCTGGTCTGGCTGGCCAGGGGCCAGTGATCAGTAATCAGTGATCAGAGGGCAAAACCGCCTTTTCTGATCACTGACTACTGGTTACTGATCCCTGGTCTGCCCTTGAATCGCCTTGAAGACAGGGCCACTTTCATGGCCACCTTTTTCCAGGAGAACCGACGCCCATGGGCGCACTTTTTGATCGCATGACGACGCCTGTGCGCCGTCCGGCCGCGGCGATTTTTGTTGCCGCCGCAATCGCTTGGCCGGTGATGCCGGTTCCCGCCGCGGCGCGCGGACCGGAAGCCATCGCCGACGTGGCCGAACAGGTGATCGACGCCGTCGTCAACATTTCCACCAAGCAGACGGTGGAAATGAGCAGCAATAAAATGCCGCAGCTGCCGCCGGGCTCGCCGTTCGAGGAATTCTTCGAGGAGTTCTTCAAGAACCGGCACGGCAAGAACGGCGTGCCGACGCCGCGCCGCGTCAATTCGCTCGGCTCCGGTTTCATCATCGATGCGGCCGGGCTGGTGGTCACCAACAACCACGTCATTAGTGGTGCCGACGAGGTCAACGTCATCCTCAACGACGGCACTAGCCTGAAGGCCGAGGTCATCGGCCGCGACACCAAGACCGATCTGGCGCTGCTCAAGGTCAAACCGACCAAGCCGCTGAAGGCGATCAAGTTCGGCGACAGCGACACGCTGCGGCTGGGCGAGTGGGTGATCGCGATCGGCAATCCGTTCAGCCTGGGCGGCACGGTGACCGCCGGCATCGTCTCGGCGCGCAACCGCGACATCCAGTCGGGGCCTTACGACAATTACATCCAGACCGACGCCGCCATTAACCGCGGCAATTCGGGCGGGCCGTTGTTCAACCTCAACGGCGAGGTGGTGGGCGTCAACACCGCCATCATCTCGCCCTCGGGCGGCTCGATCGGCATCGGCTTCGCGGTGCCGTCGAAGACCGTGGTGCCGGTGATCGACCAGCTGCGCGAGTTCAAGGAAGTGCGGCGCGGCTGGCTCGGCGTGCGCATCCAGCGGGTGACCGACGAAATTGCCGACAGCCTCAACGTCAAGCCACCGCGCGGCGCGCTGGTCGCCGGCATCGACGACAAAGGCCCGGCCAAGCCCGCCGGCATCGAGCCGGGCGACGTCATCGTCAAGTTCGACGGCAAGGACGTCAAGGAGATGCGCGATCTGCCCCGCATCGTCGCCGACACGACCGTCGGCAAGGACGTCGCGGTGACCATCGTCCGCAAGGGCAAGGAACTGACCAAGTACGTCAAACTCGGCCGGCTCGCGGACGCCGCCGAGACAAAAGAAGCCGCGCTGACGCCCAAGAAGGACACCGCGCCGGAAGAAAAACCGGCGGTGAAGAAGGCGTTCGGCCTCGGCTTGGCCGACCTCACCGACGAACTACGCAAGAAGCACAAGATCAAGGACAAGGTGAAGGGCGTGATGATCACCGAGGTCGATCCGAATTCGCAGGCGGCGGAGAAGCATCTGGCGCCCGGCATGGTGATCGCCGAGGTGCAGCAGCAGCTGGTCACAAACGCGGCCGAGTTGCAGCAGCAGCTCATCATGCTCAAGAAGAACGGCAAGAAATCGGCAATCCTGCTGGTGCTCAGTCCCGACGGCGACCCGAACTTCGTGGCGCTGGGCCTGCAATAGTCTCAAGTTTGCCGTGATTTCGCGGCCGGCGTTCGCGCCGGCCGTTTGTTTAGGGCGTGTACCCATAAAACAGGCCGCACGTCCGCTTTCGAACGCCTGCGTTGCATCGACCGGTTGAGCTAGCACCCAAAAGCGGACATTGAGTGGCGCGTCAAAGGCAGTATTTGGCCAGCCGTTTATGAGTCCACGTCCTAGTCCAGCACGTGGCTGACCATGCCGTCGGCGAGCTTGGGCTCGAACCAAGTGGACTTCGGGGGCATGATGGAGCCGGCATCGGCGACCGCCATCAGGTCGTGCATCTGCGTCGGGTAGAGTGCGAAGGCGACCGCCATCTCGCCGGAATCGACGCGCGCCGCGAGCCCTTCGAGGCCGCGCGCGCCGCCGATGAAATCGATGCGCTTGTCGGTGCGCGGGTCCTTGATGCCGAGCAGCGGCTCGATCACGTTGCGGGTGAGCAGCGTGATCGGCAGCCGGCCGATCGGATCGTTCTTCGGCACCAGATCGGGGCGGAGGGACAATTTGTACCAGCGGCCGGCCAGATACATTCCGTATTCGTTCGACGCGGCCGGTCGCACAGGCTCGGCAGACGGGGCAACGGTGAAATTCTTGGCCAGTTCGGCGAGAAACTGCTCCGGATCGCGCCGGTTCAAATCCTTCACCACGCGGTTGTAGTCGAGAATGGTCATTTCGCGCTCGGGGAACAACACCGACAGAAAATATTGGTGAGACCCTTCACCTTTGCGCGCGGCCGCAACGCGCGCGGCTGCCGCCGTGCGATGATGGCCGTCGCCGATATAGACCGCCGGCAGGGCATCGAAGTCGCGGGTGAGCGCGTCGATGGTTGCGGCATCGGAAACGATCCAAAGCTGATGGCGCACACGATCGTCGGCGGTGACGTCCACGACCGGCTTGCCCGCAGCGACCTTCGCCAGCAGCGCGTCGATTGCCGGCGCGTTCGGGTAGCCGCTCATCACCGGCCCGGTCTGCGCGTTGATCGCCTCGATCTGGCGCACGCGGTCGTCTTCCTTCAGCGGCGTGGTGAGCTCGTGCTTGCGGATGCGGTTGGAGGCGTAGTCGGCGAGCGAGGCGACGCAGGCGAGACCGGTCTGCGTGCGGTCGCGCCAAGTGAGCCGGTAGACGTAATAGCAAGGTGCGGCGTCGCGCATCAGCACGCCGGCCTCGATCATGCGCTTGAGGTTCTCGGCCGCCTTGGCGTAGACCGCCTTGTCGTAAGGGTCGGTCGCCGGATCGAGGTCGATCTCGGGCCTGGAGACATGCAGGAAGCTGAACGGCTTGCCGCTGGCGCGCGCGCGCGCTTCGCTGCTCGAAAGCACGTCATAGGGCGGTGCCAGCACCTCGGCTGCGCGCGCCGGCACGGGACGCAGGGCGCGAAAGGGTTGAATTAGCGGCAATGCAGTCTCCGTGACGCAGGGATGGGGGTGCTTATTGCAGGCCCGGCCGCGACCGGCAAGCCGGAGCCGTTGTGGATGGCCATTGGTATTTTGCCGATTGATTTCGGATGGCAATTGCTGCACCTCAAAGGCATGAGCGAGCAGGATGCAGTTTTGGCTGCCAATGCGGCCTATTACCATGCTTTTGCGTTTGGCGATTTCGCCGCGATGAGCCGGGTCTGGGCGGATGACAACGTTTCCTGCATTCACCCGGGCTGGCCGACATTGATCGGCCGGCAGGCAATCCTGGAATCCTATCGCCAAATCTTGAACAATCCGAACCAGGATCGCATCGAGCCGCGCAACGAAACGGTGATGATCAACGGCAGCGAAGCGCGCGTGCTGTGCGTGGAATTCGTCGGCGGTGCGGCGCTGGCCGCGACCAACTTGTTTCAGCGTGTCGGCGGCGCGTGGCGGATGGCCCATCATCAGGCCAGCCCGATCGCCGCGCTGATCGAGGACCCCGCGGCGCAGCCTCCGTCGAACCGGCTGAACTAGCCGCCGGCCACCGCACGATGCGCACAGCCAATGCCATCTTGATCGCCGGCCCGACCGCCAGCGGCAAGTCGGCGCTGGCGCTGGCGTTGGCCGAAAAGCTCGGCGGCATCATCGTCAATGCCGATTCTATGCAGGTCTATCGCGATCTGCGCGTCATCACCGCGCGGCCGTCGCCGGAGGAAGCGCGCCGCGTGCCGTATCGGCTCTACGGCCATGTCGACGCGGCGGAGAATTACTCGGTCGGGCGCTGGTGCCGCGACGTGGCGGAAGTGCTGCGCGAGCTGAAGGCGCAAAAGCGCACCGCCATCCTGGTCGGCGGCACCGGGCTTTATTTCAAGGCGCTGGCCACGGGGCTGGCCGCGGTGCCGCCGATTTCGTCCGACATTCGCGCAACCGTGCGTGGGCGCTTGCAGAGCGAGGGCGTGCGCCCGCTCTATGCCGAATTGATCGAACGCGACCCGGACACCGCAAACCGGCTGATGCCGAACGACCGTTCGCGCATCTCGCGCGCGCTCGAGGTGATGCTGGCGACCGGGCGCTCGCTGACGGACTGGCAGCGGGAGGGAATGCCGCCGCTGATCGATGCAGCGCGCACGGCCAAGGTGTTCATCACCTGCGAGCGCGCCGAATTGGTACGCCGCATCGAGACGCGTTTTGCCAAGATGCTGGACGCCGGCGCGCTGGAGGAGGTGAGGCGGCTCGCCGCGCGCCGGCTCGATCCGTCATTGCCGGCGATGAAGGCACATGGCGTGCCCTGGCTGATCCGGCATCTTGCCGGCGAGATCTCGCTCGACGAGGCGGCCGCCCGCAGCGTCATGGACACCCGCCGCTATGCCAAGCGCCAGCTCACCTGGTTCCGCAACCAGATGAAAGAATGGCCCTGGGCGCCGGCCGAGGAGGCGGAAAAAGTCCTCGAAAAGCAGTTCGCGGCCTACTAGGGCGTGCACTCATAAAATTGGCCGCATGTCCGCTGTTACGCCAATAACAGACAAAGTGTTGCGGTGCCGCGAATGTCCGTTTTGTGCCAATCGCGACTAACAGCGCAAAAGGAACGCCGCCCAGCTTTCACTCAGTTAAAGGCCGCGAGTTTTTGTTTACAGCCCGGTAAGTGGCAACGCCTATGCTGGCCAACATCCGGGGCAGCCGCGTCTAATGCGACTGACGCTTTACCGGGAGGCAGCCGTGTCATTGCTTCAGGCATTCGCGCGCTTCAAGCGGTCCTTCATCGAGCGGCGTCGGTCTCTACGGGAACACATGCAATTCCCGGCCTGGATCGACATCGGTGACGGCTCACAGCCGCGCAGTTGCGACGTCTTGGACGTTTCAGAGGGAGGTGCCCGGATTGCGGTGTCATCCCAAGATAAGCTGCCAAAGGAATTTTGGCTCGTCCTCACCAAGGACAGGACAAGGCGCCGCCATTGTCGCATAGTCTGGCGCTCCGACACGCAGGTCGGCGTCGCATATCTTGGACCCATTCAATACGACTTCTTTCCGCCAACATTGAACTGACCGGACGCCGCACGGAAGCCGCTGGCGTATCATGTCGCCGATGCAACGACTCTCATGGACGCTTGTTTAAATACGAGCCCCGGAAGGACCTCGGTGCTCCT